>CEUA01079231.1_pt1 | contig 38161 bp, 12 predicted proteins | sample 361541 | NCBI WGS metagenome assembly CEUA01 (sample SAMEA2623079, study PRJEB7988) | marine metagenome | isolation source: saline water (ENVO:00002010), including
TGCAGCAGTCGCGTTAAAGGTGCCTGGGTTCGCTCCTAGGGTGCCGTCAGTGAAGGTTGCGATAGTACCAGCGATTAACTGATTCTTTAAGAATAAACCACCAGTAACTTCAAAATCCTTACTACTTCTAACCTTAGCAATAGATGTTCCTTTTCTCTGAACATCTAACGTATCTAAACCTATTGTACCGTTAAGAGTATATGTTCCTTCTACATCAACAAGCTTCGCAGTTCTAAGAGTCCACTTATCCTTGTTTAAGGATAATGAATTAGTACCTTCATTATAAAACTCGAATGTATCTTCGTCAGAGCCAGGAGTTACCTCAGTTAATATGTAAGTATCTTGGTCAACGTCACGTACTCCACCAAGAGATACGTAATCGATACCATTATATCCTTCAAACTGTGAAGTTGAAGTATTGTAACGTACACCACCTAAGTATGTGTCAGCAGCAGGAGGTCTTGAGTTAGTATCTCCTACAGGAACAATCAATAAACCAGTGGTATCGCATAGTATGTTTCTGGCAACACTAGGTTTGAAACTAATACCAGTACCAGCAACATCAGTGATGATAACCTTTTGTACAGAATCAGTACCAATGATTGCTACATCAAGTACAATCTCATCTTGATCAACATAATCTTTACCACCAACATTCTTTACTACTGCGGTAATAGAACTACTTACAACTGTTACATCAACAGTACCACCAGATCCTTTTCCACTAGCAGTAGAAGTAATAGCAACGTTAGTGAACGTACCATCAGTGAATGTAGTACCAGTTCCAGAAGTATCTAATGTAATTAATTCTCCAAATGATGTATTAACACCTGTAGCAACGTTAGATATTTCGCTATCAGTAATCCTTAATCTACCATTTGCTTGAATATATCCTGTCGTCTCTAATTGTCCTTTGTCCATATCGACCTTTAAGGTCGTAGATGAACCATCATTAATAATAAAGTCTCTGTCAGGACCACCTTGAACGGTTACTCCACCCTGACCTTTAGGTTTGAATGTTAAACTAACATCAGCATTAGTACCGATAGCTTCTATAGAAGCATCATTATTAATCTGAAGACCAATAGCAGCAGTACCTGTCTTGATTGTGCTGTTAGCAACATCAACTAATAGAACTGGGCTAGCAGTTACTGTAGTAGAACCTACTTGGAAATCATTACCTACGGCAAATGAAGCACCCCACTTACCCTTTTCTACACCAGCAATAGAAACACCAAGAGTATCAGTATCACTCTTGAATAAACCAGTAGTAGCAGAAGTAACTAGGTTGAGAGTAGGAGCAGCAGCAGTACCATCAGCAAGTTGAATGGTTGAATTGGTAAGAGCTACATCACCAACTGTCTGTGTTAGGTCACCTATTAAAGCTAAGTTACCTGTTTGTGTTGAATCACCTGTTATTGTTTGGACACCAGTGATACTTAAAGTATCAGTTGCCTCATCACCAAATGCTAGGTTACCTTTAACAGTAAGATCACCATCGAAGGTAGCATTACCAATACTGGTCAAGTGACCAGTGTCACCCATTATCTGTACAGCACCAACACCAGAACCAATAGTAACAGTACCTTGCTCTAATGAAGCATCCTTCTTACCAGCAATCTTGAAATGACTGTTGTTAAGAGCACCATCATGGGTTAACTCAAATGTCTCAGAAGTTGCTGTAGTAGCAACATCTATTAAGAATGTATCTCCAGAAGTTTCTGGAATAATTCTTGGCTTAAGTCTTTGTGTTGGGTTATATCCATAACCTGCTTCAGATATAGTAACGTCTCTAACGAAACCTACTTTAGTTACAGTGTATTGGAAGTTAGATCCAGTACCACCTACATTAGTAGGATCAACACTTAGAACATCTCCAACAGTGTAAGGACCACCAGTCAGACTGATGTTCTCTACTTCAGATAGAGTTGTGTTATTTGAGGTAAGAGTAAATATAACACCACTACCAGAACCACCAACATCTGCTTGTACAAATGAAAGGGTATCACCAGCAAAGTAGTTTTGACCTTGTGTGGATGTTGTCTTAATCGAAGTAAATACACCACCTTCAACCTTCAAGTCAAAGGTCATTCCATCACCATAGTTGCCAGCAGCACCAGCACTAATGGTAATAGCAGCACCCATGTTAGCATGAGACTGACAAATATAATCTACAGTTTCTCCAGCAGTACCAGTACGTATTGTGAAGTCAGTGAAAGCACCTGCTGATCCAGCAGTACCTACAGTATTAGAAACAATGTCGGAACTTAAAGGATCACCATCTTCTCTACCTGCTATTAGAGTATGACCAGCACAAGAAGCATCTGATTGATCGAAGCGGTAAGTATTACCCTCGGTCATAGAGATCGCAGCCTGTGTGCTACCGTTAATAACGAATACGTTATCTGGCGGTGAAGCATTAGGGTTGGTAATAACAGTTACTGTGAACGTCTGAAGAGGTACGTTTACAGAAGTAATTGAACTATAATCTCCGTCTTGATATCCTGAACCAGCATTGGTTATAGTACCTTCCCAACCTGGACATCTAAAGTCCGCTGTAGTGGCACTGTCTGGTTCTGTAGCACCGCTTACCCAACTAAATGATACTCCAGTATAGCTACCAGGAGTATATGCTGTACCAGCATTGGTTATAGTACCAGTTAATGATTGTATATTAGCAACAAGTTTAGCGTCATGACCAGCACCACCTTCTAAAGCAACGGTTGGAGCAGTATCATAACAAACACCTGGATCGGTGATAGTTAATTCTGTTATTCTAGAACTCTTCTTACTGAAGACAGGTGTAAGTTGAGCAGCTGATGTAGGAGTTCCACCACTTAACTGAACTGTTGGATTTATGTTATAACCAGATCCAGCATTTGTGATATTGACTGTACCAACTGGGAAACCAATAGTACAAGTAGCAGTACCACCAGATCCTGTAGTGTCTGTAGTGTCTGGTGCTATTGTTACAGTAGGAGCAGAAGTATATCCAGATCCTCTAGAGTTGATAGAAACATTATCAATCTTCCTACCAGTAAAGACTGTGAAAGAAGCTTCAGTAGTCTGTCCAGCAGATGATTGTTGAATAGTTGCGGCACTGGTACCATCATACAATGTACCTTGCTCTGTAATGGTTATGCTATTAATAGCATCGCCACTGATTGTACAAGTAGCAGTTGCGTTAACACCCTTGAGTACGTGACTCTCTCCAGCAGCAGAAGCACTAGCAGTTAGTGATACAGCACTACCGCCCTGTGAAGTAGATAACTGGAATGTGGTTCCAGCACCAGTACCATCCACCTGAGCATTAATTACATAATATGTGTTACCATTTGTAAGGCCAGGAGTCTCAGAACCACCAGCATTATCGTATACTACTCTAAGATTATTTTCAAATGGATGACCATCAAGAGTAATTGTGTTACCACTTATCCCTGTTTCAGTATCCCATGTAAATTCTTGTGGTTCTGCTATTGTTAATGTTGGTGCTCCTGTGTAACCAGCACCACCATCCGCAATATCAATTCTGTTAATAATACCATATGTTTCTAAAGCAGCAGTAGCATCTGGTTGTGTTGCTCCAGTACCGAATGTTACAACAGGATTAGTTGTATAAAGATTACCTACGGCAGTTAATGTAATTGCCTTAACAGCACCATCAGTTAGATCTAACGCAACAGTAGCAGTTGATACAACAGCAGGATCAGTATCCACATCAATGTTTGTGGCACCTCCAACATATCCTGTACCAGCATTCTGTAATGTTACAGTAGCTACACCATCAGATGATAGTAATAAGTTAGTATCAGACTGTAGACCATAAGCATTAAATCCACCCCTCTTCTGAACAGGACCGAGGTAGACATCAATAGAACCGATTTGATCAGAGTTGAAACTACCGATCTTATACTGGTCAAAATATGCGTTCTCTGCGAAAACAACCTCACCGTTAAAGGTAGTATCTTGGTTGCCAGCAGGGTCAATTAATAAGTCACCACTTGTAGTGGAAAGTGTGTTACCAGCGAGACGAATGTTACCAGTCTCAATATATGCTGGATAAATGTTTGTTGTACCAGTGTTGTCAGATAGACCTATACTGGTTGCTTGCTGTGAAGATGATGTAGACTGGAAGTTAACGTTACCAGTTTCTTGGTCAACTAAGAATACTTCACCTACTCTAAAGTCACCCTTTTGATCTGTTGATGAATAGAATACTCTACCACCATTAAGTTCGACAGCCTCATTAGCTTGTTGTGCTAACGAACCGTCGTTCGTCATGTCCTTACCAGCACCAATATACATGAAGTTGTGTGCTGACAGGATGAGTTTACATCCATTGCCATCAGCTACAACACCCTTGTTACCGTATATGTTGGAAGAAGCAATTGCTTTTAATTCACATCCAAACTCACTATAGTCTACAAGTGAGATGCCAGTAGCAGAGTCACCACCGTCAGAACGAACGTCCTTGATATATCCAGCATCAGTAAAGGTACTAGATCCATCGTCACCGTTAAAGTGAAGTAGTAATGATGTGTATATGTCTGTTCCGTACTCTGATGAAGGAGCACTGAAGTTACCAGTAAATCTTGCTGTACCTTGAGATAGCCTTACTTCATCAAGATGACCAGTCCAGAAACTAGATCCAGTTCCAGTAGCAGAACCTATATTACATGTCTTTGTGCTTCCGTAATTATTACTGTCTGTGTAGTTAGAACCTACTTGAGTTCCATTTAAAAATAGTTTTGTAACTCCATTGTAACGAGCAACAGCAACATGAGCCCATGTATCTACTGTTAAAGTACCACCACTTGCTACTGAAGCAGCAGCAACTCCATAATGAAGTGTAGTACCATCCCGATATAAATGAGGAGCAGTATCTGATGTAGCACCAGTACGAAGGTCAACAATAGTATTGACACCAGCAATGCTAGTTGGATATATCCATGCTTCTATACAGAAGTTAGCAGTACCAAACCCAAAGTCATCCTGAGTATCGATACCAATAAAGTCACCAGTACCGTCAAGTTGTAATGAACCACTACCAAACTTCTTGATAGTTGTATCAATAGCAGAGTCAGCATTAGGTGTACAAGTCTTACCTGTCTCTAATATTGTGGTAAATTGTCCTTCACCTTTACCTGTTAGGAAGATATATGTTCCATCGTTAGATGAAATATCACCATAACCATCTGCTTTCTTGTATGTTACATCACCACTTGTGTTACCAGAAGTGAGAGCAAAAGTAAAAGTATCAGCAGTAGGGGCAGATGCTATCTGATAGAAACCATCAGTAGCAGTGCCTGTAGTAAAGTCAGCATGTATACGATCATTAGTAACTAGACCATGAGCAGTACGTGTGACAGTTACAACGTTACCTGATAGAGCGTATGTACCAGATTTGAATGCGTTCTCTAACTGGTATATCTTTTCACCAGCAGCAAACGTACCAGAAGTACCAGATAGTTTTAATCTAGCAGTACCTGTACCATGCTTACCAGTAGGACCTTGAACAGCCTTAATACCTTCGTTAGCAAAGTATATGAAGGAGTTCTGCCACTCACAACGAACACCGTTAGTAAGATATACACCAACGGAATTAGGTACTATGAATGTTGCCTCATTGAAAAGGACAGCAGTCTCTAGTGAATTGGCACTAGAAATAGCACCATCTAATTTAGCACCACGTCCAGCATCTCCAGCATCAAATCCATAAGGGTCTGTTGCAGAGGTAGTACTACCTTTGTTTATTACTGTTACTCTATTAATATAAGCACTTCTATCTGAATCCCAACTGTTAGCACATACAAATGCGTAACCAGTATCATTACCAGAATTATAAAGTATATTTTTTATCGTTAAATCTGAAACTGTAGTATCACCAGCCAATACAAAACAGTTCAGATCGTTGGTGGCACCTGTGGGGTATACTTGTGTTGCTCTCAGACCAGCACCCTTAACTGTTACTCCGTCGGGTATGGCTAGAGGAAATGTTTCTTGAAATTCTCCAGACGCTATATTGATTATATCTCCAGAAGTTGCTAAAGATAAAGCCTTACCAACAGTAAGGAATGGAGTCGATTGACTCTTACCTCTAGGTGAACCTCCACTTAAATTTGTAGTATCAGATCCTGATTTAGCAACAAACCAAGTATTATTAGGACCATTTGTTACATCGGCAGCAAACATTGAGGCGGTAACCTCAGCTGTGTTTGGCACAGCATTTGCTATCTCCTGTATTGATCCGTTGTTGTTAACGAAAAGCTTCTTATCAACTATATTAAGGGCAACTTCCTTATCGACTAAATCAGAAGTCGTCGGAGTCGCGCTTGCTGTCGTTGAGCTTTTGAGTTTGATCCTCGTTGCCATTTATAGCATTCTCTGATGATTTTTCTTGGTTAATAGTATTTAACTGATTTACCTGATTGGTTAAATCAATCACTTTCGCTTCAAGCATTGTGTTAGCGATAGTCAACTCAGAAACTTTACGTTGTAATGTAGAAATGATTATATTTACATCCATAATTTAAAAAAGAGCGTTAGAACGTTCCCCCATCCAGAGTGTTTGTCCATACTGGGACACCAGCAGCAGTAACGGTTAGTACTTGATAAGAAGTAGTAGCGTCGTCTCCAGTACCAGGTGATGCCATATTAGCAGCAGCAGTTACTTTAAGAGGGTCAGTACTATCTCCATATGTGATACCATATTGGGTAAAGGTAGAAGCACCTGTACCACCATATTGAACAGCGAGGTCTGTATCAAGTTCTAGATCACCTAGAACTACAGTACCACGATTACCTGTTACACCGAATACAGTGTTTGTATCGGTAGCATTCTCAATGAAGGTCCAAGCACCGTTTCCATCAGCACCGCCTGTGCGGTCATATCCGAAGAAACCGAACTTGTTAGAAGACCCATCATTATAATGTACCTTCACACCTCTATCTAGGCCATCACTAGCATCGCGTGATGCGACGATTGATCCACCAGAATCAATATTTGAGTTAATGGCTTGGTCTAAGGTAATTTGCTTAAGACCAACATCGATAGCTGAAATGCTTGTAGAACCTTGGATACCAGTACCAGTGATATCGTCTCCTACGTTTAATCCAACAACTCTGTCAACAGTAAGAACTGTGGCACCAGAGGTGGCAGCGGCGGTCAATGATAATGCTGTAGTAGGATCACCCAATTCGATGGTGGGATCATTAACAGACATTGAAGCAGAGTTCACTGTCGTTGTTGTACCATCAATTTGTAGATCACCTTTAATAATAACCAATCCTTCTGAATCATTTCCAGCAGGATATGGGTCAATGATCATCTCAGTACCAGAAGTGGTAGAAATGACATTACCATCCATCTTCAACGAGTCAATTGTGAATTCACCCGTCTGATTGATTGTAGCATTAATGGATGTAGTACCATTAAATGTTACTCCGTTTTCAAAAGTAGTTGTTGAGTTAACTGATAAGGTATCACCAGCGGCGGTACCTATAGTTGCGTCATCATCTACGTTTAAATCTTTGATCCAAGCCTTAGCATTAACACCAAGTCCACCTGCGATAGTTACAGCAGCAGTGGTAGTGTTAGAGGCAGTAGTAGTGTCAGCAAATTTGACCTGAACACCTGAATCGAATTCTTGATCAGCACCAGCCCAACGTAGTTTGTCTAGAGTTGTCTCATCGTAGTAAACACGTGCGTCGTTACCAGTACCGAACTTAAGGGGAATGTCGTCCTGTATTAGTAAAGCAGCAGCAGCGTTACCACCACTTGATCTTCTAATCTGTACGTCAGCATCGCTGTCGTTCCAGACAAACTCTATGTCACCTGTGGTGCCAAATTCTAGTTCCTGACCATCTTGTAAGACAATTTTACCTGTTCCATTAGCAGATAAGATTAGGTCAGCGTCTGTTGTACTTGTTGTAACTTCGTTAGCATTGATTTGAACGTCATCAACGTAGAAGTCATCAAGTTTCTTGTTGCTATCAACGATAAGAGCACTAGCAGCAGTTGTAACACCATGGACTTGATCCATCATGTCGGTGTAATACTTACCACCTACAACCTGAGCAGCCGAACTATTGTCACCAATAAAAAGTCTGTCTCCTAGGTTTGCTTGCGTACCAGAACCAACTGTTACCGCAAGTTCACCAAAGTTAATAGTACCAGGAGCGGCTGTCCCCGTACTACGTTTAATAAGAAGTTGCGATGCCATCAGAATGTTCCCCCATTAACTGTGATGTTGTTTAAGACCGTTGTCGGAATAAATTTTGCCAGTGATGAACTGTATACTAAGACTCCACCATCTTGTAGACCACCAGAACTTGTGTCTGTTAAATCTACGTCAGCCAATGCTCCAACGGTACCACCGCCACCACCTGTGGCGACTCGTGTTACTCTTGGGACCGATTGGTCACCAAATCTTAATCTTGCCATTAGAGTGTTACCCCCTCAAGAACACTAACTGTACCTTCTAGCACTCTGGTTTTTAATCCAGAAGCGGCTGTTATAACAACGTCATAAACATATCTACCAGACTTCATAGTTGTTGTAACTGAAGCAGCTAGTCCAAGTTGAATACGTCCAGCAGTGAGTGGTGTTAATATAGAAGTTGAAACAGTTGTAGATGTACTACTTGTGTAATGCTTCTTTATTAGACACGCTGCGCTATATCCAGTGAGATCAAATTCGGTGCCGTTATCATTCTCGACAGAAAAGTCGATGTTGAAATCGGAACCTTGATAGATCAATAAATTGGATACGGCTGAAGCCATGCTCTAGTATTTCCCTAAAGAGTATTTATCTCAATTATTTATTACTATTTTCTACTAGAACCTTAAGCATATCCTTGAGTTCATTAATCTCAGATTTGAGTTCGTGAACATCAAGAGATTTTAGTCTTGCTTGCTCCCTTGCTTTGACATAAGCATGGTAACCAACACTATCCGTATTAATGATAGCATTGCTTTTGGGGTCTCTTCCTAAGTTCTTATGGTCCTCTACTTTAATTAATCCTTTCTCATCACGAGGGTCTCTCTCGACCTTCGGTTTATTAGCGAGAATTTCTTTTTCTCGCTCTATAGCATATGCTTCAAAATCTTCCATTAGGCAAGGGCAATGATTCTTAAATCCTTGACTCTTGGTATGTAAGGTTGATTGTAGTTTCTAAGTACGATCTTCAGTTGGAATCCATCATAAGCGGGAGCATCATCTACTGTGTACTCATAGTCACTGAAGACAAATGGATCGTTTTGAGGAACCATTGCTCCACTATCAGGTATACCAGTAGTGTTGAAGTATTCAAAGTTGAGGTCATCCGTGTCACCAGTATAACCTACTGGGACAAGTTTGTACATTGCGACAATATTAGAGAACTCGAAATTATTTGCCGATAAAGCAACCTTAACACCAGTAGCTGAGTTATCCAGCCTGGCGAGTCTAGTGATGTATATAGCGGCATTTTCATCACCCACTCCCAAGGAAGGAGCAGCGTTATTGATGAGGTTAGCCGTAGTTGTAACACTCATTCTTTGAGTATCAACAACAGGAGAAAGATGACTTGAATCAGAGAAGAAGTTAAGTTCTAGATCAAGTGACTTTCCACCAGACATATTACTAATCTCATTCTGCTTAGAAGCAATGAGTTTAGTGGCAAGGAAATAATTGATATCGTTAAGTGTTACATCTCTGTAAGTGGTATCCTTAACGAATGAAGTCTCAGCAGATACACCATTTGGGAATGGACCACAAGAGGTTCCACTCGTACCTAATGCTCTAGCACTAATGCTACAGCCAGGTTGTACCTGTGATTGAATTTGTGGAGTTAACACATCCCAAGGAGTGTTCTGTGAAATTGTAACACCATCACCACCAGCACTAATAGTTTTATGTGCTTTAACTCCTGTAATATTAAGTCTATACTTATGAGGACTATTCAACGAAGAGAGTCCACCAAATGTAGATGTATGGTGTGTGCCATTGATCTTAGTTAAAGGTATACCAGCAAGGGTATAACAAGCAACAGGATCATCGATAATGTGAGCTGTACCTGTAGCAGATCCAGAGTTAGTAACAGGATCCCAATTTCTACCACTAACAGAAGCAGCATTATGACCTAGGATATCAATAACCCAGTCAGGTGATCCAGCGTTAATATGCTCATAAGCAATAATCTCATCCCCGATCTTAACGAATCCAGGATTGGTATTAGATACAGCAGGAGCAGCATTACCTGGACCTGTGTTACCAGAGTTCAGAGAAGCAGCTTCAGCAGCAGTACCACCTATACAGAGATGGAAGTTAGCAGCATTATTAACAGTAATTTGTGATACACCAGTAGCAGCAAGAGCTGTCTTAAGTGTAGTATCTCCTACTTCTGAAGTAACACCATCAACCACTACGTAGTTGGTGCTAGATTGCATACCATGATTGCTATGGAAAACATCAACGTATGCTTGATCAGAGGTAGTAGCAAAAGCGTTTGGTAGAGCACTTACAAATCCACCATTGTTCTCTTCCAGTGTTGCGTTGTTAAGAATCAACTTAGACTGAGCGAGAGTAGTAGGTAGAGTAAATTCTGCCCTATAGATCTTGAACATCAGATCCTCAAACTGAGATGGTGTCCAAGTAGATGCGTTCTGTGATTTGAAGAGAACACCAATATAAGGTTGTTCTGAAATCTTCTCACCAGCATGAGCAGCATCTATAGCATCTTCACCTAGAAGTGAGATGAATACTTTGTATTGATTTGAGTCAGAGGTAACAACGATAGCGTGTTCCTGTGAATGTCCAATGTAAACTGGAGACTCAAATGTAAATGTTGTTGGTGTAGAGGCATCTGTAGATGTTACAACATCAGTTGCCTTTTTAATTACTTTGGAGAAAGGTACGATAGTCTGCGTTGGAGTACCATTTTCTACGGTACGAATATCAATCGCAACTGGGATCTCAGCATCCTTCTGTTGGAAGAATAGATCGATCTTAGTTAAGAAGACACCACCATCTAGATCCTCATCCTGTATCAGGAATGTTTGTGCTAGTGGGTCAGACCATAAAGTCCTGTTCTGTGTGAATTTCTGTTCGTCAATTTGTGCGTTACGTACAGAAATGATAGTTTCCTGCTGAGTCTGGAGAATACCAGTAGCAGAGTATTCTGTCTGAGCACTAGACTCTGATTCACCTTGTACAGTGGAATCATTAGTAGTGTCAGATAAACGGAAGATTCTAGTACCAGTCTTAAACTTAGGATTAGTTGCCTTACTAGGATCAGGTAGGAAGAATGATCCCTTCAAGAAACCAGAACTATCACTAACTAACCTTCTTTCCTTAACCTTTGCCTGAGCACCTGAAGACTGTCCAACCAAGACCTCACCTGGTATTGGGTTGCCAGAATAAGCTCCGAGAGCTTGAGCAGCAAGAGCACTGGTGTCAATATTAATCCATCCAAGGTTGGCGGTGTAATCCGAGACTGAGATGATACTTGTACCCGTATATGGGTTCTTGGAGTATGAGTCATTAGGTTCTAAAATTCTTAATGTACATCCAGATGTAAGACCTTTAACTGTCTCACCAACTTGGAATGGTGTACTGTTTGTATCAGAATCATCATTAGGGTTCTTAGTAACCTCAAGTAGTTTTGGAGTAATATATGCCTTAACATCTACACCATCGAAGAAAGCATAGAAGCGTGTTCTTGGCTTAAGTTTTTCACCCTTAAACTCAACGTTTCTAGAACGCATATTCTGAATATGCTCAACAGATACGATCCTGTTACCAAGACTCTGTTGTTCAATAATAGGTGTAATACTATGACGTACACCTGTTCTAGACTGGTCTGTTCTGACTCTAGAGAAGCGTTCAGTTCTAGTCCTACGGTTCTTACCCTTACCAGTTGTTACCTGTCTCTCTTGCCAAACGGTACCAGACCATGTTGTCTGCCATGAACCCCATTGGATAGGTGTTAAACCATTCTGGTCAGCACCAAACTCACGTAATGAAGTCTGGTAGTTACCCTCAACGGTTGGTCCTTGAATAGCAGATAATGTCTTAGTATCTACCCAATCATCAGATTCTGGAGTTAACTTAATATCTCCAATGAATGTAAAGACGTTGAATGGGTTGACATTCTCAAGAGCAGAAGCATAGGGTTGGTCAACCAATACTAAGTCAGTATATGGTAGAGTTACTATATCTCCTGTTTGTTTAATGTTAGTAGAGTTAGCACTAACAATTAGTGGGATGTTCGTTGTGTAATGAGAAGGTCTGCAATGACCCTCATCAAAATCAATCGAGACTCTATAGTCGGGATGGAAAGTATCACTGGTTCCTAATGATGCGAAGTTGTCAACAATGAATCCATTCTTGAATCTGTCCATTCCGTTAGTGTCACGGACAGCAAAAGAAGCAGTTTCAGCCTCAAGTAAGGATAGTTGTGTGTAGTATTCAAGAGTCTTGATACGATGCTCAAGTTGTTGAATATCTCTAAATGTATATCTCTTATAATTCGTTTGTACAATTGTTACGTCTTCATCAACATCAAAGACATATGGTTGAATTGTAATCGTTGCCAAAAGCATTGCGTCATCAACTGCTTCTGGTTCTACAGGATTCTCAGATGGTTCTCCCTTAGCAATAATAATCTTATTATTTCTATTAATACTAAGTTTGTCTATTCTACCTAGGTAGTACTCATAGGATAGGATAGTTGTATCTGCCTGTCCTGGTATACCTACAAGGTTACCAGTGAATGCTCTATTACTATGGTTAAAGTAATCGTTTGATGAATGTAAGAATGGTGATAGTCTTGTACCTGACCCTGAAATAGCAGTAGGGACCATTGGACGGAAGTCTAAACCATTTCTAAGAGGAATAGTTCCAAAGGTAGGAATTTCCTTATAATCTTCAGTAGCATATGAGTCTACACTATAGAACCCATCTCCACTGGTTGTTACAAATCTATCGAAGATGACTAAGCATCTACGTGTTGGAGCAGCATAACCAGACTTTCTTACAAGTCTAGAGTAATCATAATACTGTTCTCTTTGACCATTGTCTAATTCAAAAGAAGTTGTTATGTTTGCGCTACCTGCTTTAATTGATCCAACAGTAATCTTACCACTAGCATTTGGTGTACTAATTGCTTCCTCACCTGAGAAGGCACTGTCATTCAACATGACATAGTATACTGTTGTGCTATCAAATGAAACCACCTGTGCTTTAGCACCTGATTCAGCACCTGTTAGAATCTCACCTATTCCAAGAGTACCAATAAGGTTACTATATCCTAGGTTGGGGATTTCTGGATCATCAGAATTAGATGACTCATATACAGCTTTCAGTTTGAAAGCATCAGCACAACCCAATGAGATGTACTTATCTTCTAATCTATGACCGTAACCAGCAGTAGTTTGTGTTAAACCATTAGCAGTACTGCCTGAAGTATGGTCAACTCTGAGCACCTTCATACGCTCAGTTGTTTTTGCCTTAGCAGTTCTATTACTTGAATAGACTGTTGCTATGACAGTAGCAGTGGTAGAACCAGCATTCAATCCAGTGATTGAAGCACTAGCATCACCAGGGCTAGAAGTAGTTGAGATACCGTTACCTACGGTATATGAAGTACCAACATTAGTACCACCAGTGACGACGACTTGGAAATCATCAGCATCGGTAGGATCTCTAAATGTTAAATTAGAACCAGCAGATATTGAGAATGCTCCACCTGTGACACTGGTTGTATAAGACTTGCGGAAGTATCCTAAAGGAGCAACAGCAGTACCAGAGCTATTAGTCGAGGTAGACTTAACAGCAGCTTTTGGAATAGGTGATATAAGTGTTCTCTTTTGAGCTTCCCTAATCTGTCCTCTTAGGATAGTGATATTACCATTAATTGCTCCGTCAGCAAGGTTATTAGTACCGACTCTAGCAATAGTAATAACTGTAGCACTGGTTACAGCAGTTACTCTAACCTGATGTGATAAGTTATTATTACTAAACCTTAATATATCATTAACTCTTACCTGTGAAACAAAGTTACTTAATGAAGCAGTTATAGTACCAGTAGCATTACCAGAAACACTACTCAATACAGGAGCATTGGCAGAGACAGTTGCTTGACTGTCAAGTATTAAATCAGAGGTGAATCCAGACTTAAAGAATGACTTAGTATCTGTAAACTGATAGTCAGTTACAGCAGATATAGTAGCGACAGCAGAAGAAGGAGCTTCTTCTAAAGCAATCTGTTCATTAACAAATGTACCAGTCACACCTTCAAATGTAACTGCAGTAACAGTACCATTAGTTCTAGAATAACCAGTAGCACCTGATGTCATACCAATGTACTTCTTGTCGGATACTATAGCAGCACTACCAATAGTAACAGTGGTAAACAGATCAATATCTGCTAGGTTCACCTGATAGTTAGTAGCATCAACGTCTCTAGCACCACTATCAAATGAGAATCCAAATACTCTCGCTTGACCTATATTGCTACCATTAGAGTTACCATCAGTATCAATTCTCTCATCATATAAACCAACAGTATCATATAATTCTACAGCACCATAAAGATTGTCTACAACAACATAGTTACCAAAATCTGATGTTATTGACTGCGAATCAGCAGCAGTAAATGTGCGGGGCTTGTCAATATCCTTAAATGAATTGGCTAGTTTCTCTGTTCTATAACCAGAAACATAGGCAGTACCTGGAGAGACTTGTACAGCAAGCTTATCCTCAGTAGGTGTAGCACTATCCTGAGTTGTTTGATCACTGTTATAGACCCCATTATTAAATGCGTCGTTAAGGTTTTCCCTTACATCAACGCTAAATCTCTTGACATAATAGTCACCAGACTCTTCTTTAGTCCTAGTAGCTAATACATCATTAATAAATCCAAGATCACTACGCTCAACTTTCTTCTCAATCTTACCAACATTAGTACGTAAGAGTTCAATAAAGTCAGCAGAGTTAGGATCTGTTAAAGCTTTCTTAACCAGAGTTAGGTTAATCTTAAACCTATCAGCACCTGGGGCTGAGAAGTTAGTGCTACCAACAGCATTATCATAGAGGGTAGCATCCTCATCAGCAGTAATAATTCTTTCTTCTACCTTAAGTCCAACCTTGTAAGATGGAGTATTGTTATACTGATCGAGTAATAGAGTCTGCTCTGCTACAGGAACAAAGTATCCACGAACAAAATATACACCCTTACCAATGTTAGCGGTAGATCCAACAGCAGTGCTATTTGAGTTAAGCAACTGAGCAAGAGGTGTACCAGCAACTATAGTTGAGGTACTGTAAGTTATATCTTCTTCACACGTTAAAATTTCACCAGCAGTAAATGTACTTGTAGTGTTATCATCTGCTTTGGTTAGGTATGTTACATAAAATGAAACATATCCACGAGTTGATGTAGTAGAACTAATCGAGAAGCTAACTCTAGCACGGATGTTTGAAGTGGCACCCTTCACAACCTTGCCGTTAAGCGAATCTCTATACAATTCTAAAGGTAGGTTCAGATAGTTATTCTGAACTAAAACAACAGGATAATTCCTGTTAAGTGTAGTACCACCAGGTACCACCATACTACCCTCTTTATACACACCTTGACCAAATGTATCAATCTGGTTCTGTAGGAGTGATTGGAGTGTAGTTAGTTCTCTTGCCTGAACTGGAAACCCAGGCTTAAACAATACCTTTAAAAACCCTTTGTCGTCATCGAAGTCGTCAAAATAGGGAGATATGTTTAGATTCGTATTCTGTGCCATTTAGAATTCAATTACTACTTTGAGCTCTTCGTTTTGATCTGCCGATCTCGTAATCGGGTTCCTATTGTCTATGTAGAGGACTTCTCCAGAGTTGATTTCAATCTCACCGTTAGCATAACCTTCAATGAATGCTAATCCAAGTTCATATACAGATACACCGATAGTAATCTGAGTTACAGGTACAGTTGATGTACCAAATGATTGGTTTGGGGTAGCAGTTATTAGGTTAGAAGATGTGATTTCATAGTTACCACTGAAAGGAACAATGTTCCCAGAGGTCAATCCATCATTGGAGTCCTGATAATACCTTAAGACTTTGGTATTTGAATCATACGATACAACGTATCCTTTAGCATTAGTGGTAGTCTGAGTGATCGTCGTACCCGTACTAAAGTTTCCGCTAGGTGTACCTGTGCCAGACTGAGGGAAGATCATTGCTTTAATAGCAGATCTTGTGTTCTGGTCTGAGATAGCAGTCGTCTGATAATCAAATGGGTTGAGTACCAAACCAACTCTACGGAATGTGAGGTCAGTTGGGAAGTCAACGAATGCTGTTGATGTTTCTAACTTAGAAGCAAACATGAGACGGTAAGCACCAATCTCTCTGATAACATCATTACCATGTCCACCATTAGGAGGAATGATAACGTCTAAGTTAGCACCAGATCCACCAGCACCAATGTTAGGGATTAATCCAACATCAATAGTACCGAAACTATATTTGGATCCAGAGTTGGTTACAGTAACGTTAGTTACAGAACCAGATTCTATAGTAACAGAGCAATATGCCTGTGTTCCACCATTGACTGACCAGTCACCACGAATAGGAACGTTGGTGTAGGTGTCATTGTTATAGCCTTGACCAGCACCTTCAATAACAACAGTATCAATAGATCCAGCACCAGCAGCAGCTTGTACTAAACTATTTTCAAGTACAGGGATAAACTCTGTAGTAACGAATTTCAGGATATTGTCAGCATCAATGGTATACATATATTTCCAACGATACTTGTATTCGGATGAATCATTGGTTTCAATAACTGTGGTAGAGGTACCCGTTGGTTGAACAAGTGAGGGTCTTCCTCTAGGGTATGTGGGAGACTGACCATTGTACAAACACTTGTACACGTTAAAGTCAGAGTTCATCACATAGAAGTTTGAGTCATATAAACGAGTAGCACCATTGGCAGTAGTCTTAGCAGGACTATAGTCTGGCTTGTACATAGAATACGTACGTCCAGTACCACCAGTAGTCTCAGTAGGATCTATCCAGTCTACTCTTGGTACCACTAAAGATGTATCAGTGATATCTACTCTTTTAAACGCAACTGAATCTCCATATGTTTGCCTATGATATGTAAATGAGTCAATAGGCTCATTTGTAGGAGGAGAATCAGTAGTGCCCCAGGCTTTCGGACGACCTACAAACAAATATACTTTGTTTGCATCCGAACCAGAGCTACCGAGGGTATTTCTAAACGCCTCGGCTGCGTAAATTCTAAATTTGTCGGTTACAAGTGCCATCAGACAAGGGCTTTATAGGTTATTTATACTACGTAGACGCGAACTGTTGGAAGAATCTCTAGACTCTCTCCAGTCGCAGCCAATCCTACTGGTATGGTGAACGTGAATGTGGTATCTCCAGTTTTTGTTATCCTGTAAGTACCATTTAATGAGGTAGCAGGATATGATCCCTGACCAGAGGTGAACTTAATGAACCTCTCCATACCTGTTAGAAGATTGTGATTAGCACCCATAGTAGCGGTGACTAAACTTGAGGATCGTAAGACCCCATTTACTGTTACCGAAGTATCAGCAGAATTGTATGATCCCTGTTGTATACTGATCGCATGACCAGTTCCTAGGGAAGGACCAGTATCCTTATGTCCTCTACCATTGGTAGTGACAGTGAAAGTATTAGCCCCATAATCAACACTACCATAAAGAATCCTTTCAACACCCCATACACCAGCAGTGCTATTCCAGAAAGGAATCATTATCTGACCCTGACTTGGGAATCCTACACCGCCATTATAATATGCGTCGAGTACATTAATAGTGCTTGCTGTAGCAGAGATATTTGAGGTTAACTGAGTAGTATATAAGAATACACCGTTAGAAACTGCTCTGTCTCTCTGCGTTCTTTCCAGAGCAATAGGATGATATGGTGTGACTGCTGGAGCAGTATTATAGTTAGAACCACCCTCAAGGTTGGTTACTCCTATAACTCTACCACTACCAACTTCAATAGTTGTTTGTGCAAAAGCACCAGTTCCACCACCACCACTGAACAAGAGGTATGGGGGGACTTCGTAGTTAGAACCAGCAGATGTGATTGTTACATCAACAACTTTACCACCAACTACAGTAGCAGTAAACTCAGCAACTGTTGGTCTGAGTCCTGTATACTCATATGTATCTAATGAAGACGAACTAGCAACAGTAGCAAGTTTACGTGACTCTCCTTCAGATTGAATCTCTAAGATATCACCAGGATCAAGACAATTGTAAGTATCTTCAGTTGTTATATCCAGATTTGATCCAGTATAGATGAATACAGATACATCTGTACCCGCTCTAGGTGCTTCACTAAACTCAAGGATAGAACCATTGAGAGTGTAAGCAACTTCAGGTTCCTGATATATTCCATTAAGGAACATAACGAGGTTATTCGCTGTTATAACAGCTGTTGAATCAGATTCAAGTGAGAATGGTTGATCATTCTTCTTAAGAATGAATGTCTTCTTACTTCCATTAAAGTATGGGGCAAGATCATCCATATCCTGTAACTGCCCAACGTAGAAGCAGTAGAAGTCCATATTACCTAATGGAGCTTCTGTAAATGTAATAGTAGAAGGTGTTCCTGTATATGAGTATGAATCAGTAACCTTCTGTATAGTAGAGTTCAAGAATAATAGGAATCTATCGTTAGCAGGTAACGTATATCCACTACCACTAACAGTAGCAGCAAAAGCAGTAGTAACACCATTAAAGGATACTGTTGAAACCTCAATCTGGAATGAATTTGTAACCGTGCCACCAATATCAGAAGCATCGGCACCAAGCATATCTGTATTCTTATAACCATCTCCACCATTAACTAAGGTTACCGAAGTAACAGCTCCTGTAAGAGTTGCAGTAGCACCACTAGCAGCAGTAGCGGGTGTACCACCACTAATTGCTATAGATGGGGTAGAAGAGTATCCCTGACCCCTGGACTGTACAACAATCTTCTCTAAATGCCTACCAACAGTAGCATAAGCAGTAGATGTTGTTGTAATTGTGTCAGCAGCATTAGCAATAATTTCAACTGTTACATCATCATATCCAAATCCACCTTCCGTAACCGTAACACCTGTCAAAGCACCACCAGCGACAGCAGCAGTAGCTGTAGCGTTAGCACCAGTATTAGATGTGATCTTAACAGTAGGAACATTATTATACCCAACCCCTACTGCGATAAGATCAATCTTCTTAATCGTACCTTCCTTAGAAAGTATTGGAACCATTGTTCCTGCTGTAGTTGGTGAACCACCAGTTAAAGTAATTGTTGGTGCAGTTTCATAACCATCACCACATTGACCTACAGTCCTTGTTATTCCACTAAAGTTACCCTGATCTATTGCTGTATATGCTAGATCCATTAAGGTATCAACAGCAGCTTGAACATGTGTACATCCCCACTGACCATTGAGTACAGCACCAGAAGTGGAACTCAAGAATGTATGAGTATAAGGTGCTCCTGTTATTACAGCACCTGATGTGGCACTCTTAAACTTATGAGTATGCTGACCACCAGTAATAATACTGTTAGATAAAGCTGATACGTACGCATGTGTAGATACATGAGATGATATACCAACATCTAAAGTAATAGTAGTGGAAGATACCGCTGAAATATTAATAGCATGATCATATGACCTATCACGTTTCGCTCTAATCTCTGCTCTGTTAATTGAGTTAGCAACACCAGAAACGAACGTATGTGTTGATTCATTAGTAGATGGAGTGTAATCCAATACTTGAATATCAAATGTATTCGCAGTTACATTAGAAACTGGGACATATCTACCACTTAAAGGATCTCTTGTATTGATACCATTAGTAACACCAGATACCCATACATGAGCATCAGTGTTAGTGGAAGGAATTGTGTCTAATACTTGTACTGTAAATGTATTGGAAGTCTTAGCATGAACCTTCAACCACTTACCACTAGCATAGTCACTGGAACGAGGATATGGCTTAACAGCACTGTTACCATCTTGGGCACAAGTGAATGATATAGCACCATCATCAAATAGAACCTCATCTCCAACCGCAATACCATGTTGAGCAGCAGTTGTTGTAACAACCATCAAACCCGTAGCAGGATCATATGTTGTACCAGCAGCAGCTGTGAGTTCTGACTTAGTTCCTCTAGGATAAGCAGTACCAGATCCCTGTGTATTACCTACATTGACTGTAATCGTCTCAATATCATAATCTGTAATAGATAAGGTCTGACCATAAACAGGATCAGTTGCTCTAGGATAAGTGTGAACCGAACCATGACTGTCTAACTCACAAGTGAATGATAGTTTATTAGCACCAATCTGAATTGTATTAGAAGTCGTTAAACTATGTGTTCCAACGTTTAATATCAATTCTCCAGTGCCAGAATCATAGGTAGCAGTAGTGACATCCATGTTACTACCACCAGTTACAGTAATAGCACTACTAGAAGTACCACCATTCCATGTGTGGATACCAGAACCATAATCACACCTGAAGGTTATTGCTCCATCATTCAATTTAATCATATCTCCATTCTCTAATCCATGAGCAGCAGATGTGATGCTCATTACGCCCGTAGTACCGCTATAAGTGGCACCAGTTGGTGTTAATGCTGTAGGAGCTACCCAAGTATGAGTTGTAACGTTAGAAGATGGTTGAGTTGCTAGGACTTGTAGATCAAATGTATCAGTAGCAGCATTAGTTACCTCAATCCACTTATCGTAGAATGGATCTGTAGAACGAGGGTATGTGTGATCACCAGAATCACCATGAGTACATGTAAACTTAAAGCTATTAGGTGCTAACTTGACCTTATCTCCATTACGTAATCCATGAGCAGCAGATGTAATACTCATTACACCTGATGTTGGGTTGTATGCTACGTTAGTAGCCTGATGTCCATCAATAGTAGTTCTAGGATAAGCATGATTAGTAGCATCAGCATCTTCATCACATGTGAATGTGATGGCACCATCTATCATCTTAACCTTTGTACCAATTCTTAAATTATGAGCACCAATGGTAACTTCCATGGTACCAGCAGCAGCATTGTAAGTAGCACCAGTCGGTGTGAATGCTAATTCAGGTGCTTTACCAACATCAAGAGTAATAGTGTCATATGTAGCATCAATGATCTGAAGTGCTGAGTCATATGCTCTGTCAATCTTCTGTGTGACACCACCTGAGCTGGCACTTACGAATGTATGGGCAGTAACGTTAGTAGAAGGTAGAATATCAACAACACGTACATCAAATGTATTAGCAGTGACGTTACTTATCTCTAACCAAGCACCAGAAGCTTCATCTGATGATCTTGGATATGTGTGATTACCAGCACCCTCAGTACATGTGAATGTTAGTGAATCATCTGCGAATTTAACAAAGTCTCCAGAAACCATTCCATGACCAGCAATGGTAGATGTTAATATACCTGTTGTTGGATTGTAAGTAGCATCAGTAACTGTATGAGTTATAGTTGCTGTTCTTGGGTAAGCATGATCAGTGAAGTGATCATCCATATCACAAGTCAATGTAATAGAACCATCAGCAAGTTTAACAGTCTGACCAGCAACAGTAATGCCATCAGCAAGGGCAGATACAAATGTATGAGCAGTTACGTTAGTAGAAGGTGTAGAATCTAGAACCTGTATTGTGAAAGTATCTCTAGTAATATTCCCTACATTAATCCACTTCTGACTTACTGGGTCAGATGCTCTAGGATATGTCTTAGTGCCAGCACCATGAGTACATGTAAATGATACTGAATCATCCTTAATCTTAATCTGGTCAGTAGAAGTTAGATTATGATCAGGTACAGTCAGTGTCATAATACCTGTAGTAGGATTATAAGCAGCAGTCTCTACGGTTAGTATTCTCTGAGGTCTGAATCCATGAGGAAGTATAACTGCTCCAGTAGCAGTTCCACCAGCCCATGTATGAGTATGATTTCCACCACCAATAACACCAGCAGTAGCAACGTGTCCAGGCTTCCATCTGTGAGTTGTAGTATCAGAGGATATACCGACGTTAAGTGTAATAGTTGTACCAGTAACAGAAGATATCTTCATTGCGTTCTGATATGACCTATCTCTCTTCTGCTTAATTCCGTTTGTAACAGCAGAGTTAAAGGTATGTACAGTAGCATTAGTACAAGGAGTATTCTCTAAACATTGTATGTCAAATGTACTACCAGTACATCCAGATACCTGAACCCACTTACCAGATATAGGATCTGTAGAACGTGGATAAGCATGAGTACCACCACCCTGAGTACATGTGAAGGTTAGACTATCATCATCTAATTTAACCCAGTCACCATCTCTCATTCCATGAGAAGCAACGGTTATAGTAACGATACCTGTCTGTGTATTGAAAGCAGCACCAGTGGCTGTATGTGTATCAATAGTAGATCTAGGATATGAGTGATCTGTAACGTAATTGTCTAGATCACATTGGAATTTAAGATCACTTGTATTAAGTAATACTGTATTTCCAACCTCAAGTAAATGATTACCAACAGTAAGACTCATCTCACCAGTTGTAGGTTCATATGTACCATCAGTAACATCATGGTTAACTGTAGGTGAAGTACCCACATTAACAGTCACTGTAGTTGAATCCTTAGCAGTAATATTAAGAGGTTTGTTGTAATATGGATCTGTTGCCCTAGGATAGGTGTGCTTAGTGGAATGTTCATCCATAGCACATGTAAATGTTAGTGAATTAGGAGCAAATAAGATGTGCTCACCAACTATCATTGAATGACTACCTATAGTTGCCACCAGGTCGCCTGTAACGGGGTTGTAAGTAGCGTTGGTTACATTGAACTGAGTATTGACTATCTGTAGTTCTAAACGTCCTGTAGCACCGTTATATGAAGCATCAGTGACATCAAATAGAACCTGAGGAGTTGACCCAACGTTCACTGTAATTGTGGTTCCAGTTACTGCTGTAATTTTTATAGATTTACCAAATGCGAAGTCAGTGGATCTAGGATACTGGTGATGTGTGACACTACCATCCATAGCACACTTGAATGTCAATGAAGCATCAGCAATCTGTATGCGTGTACCAACAGTTAGACTATGTGATCCAATGGTTAATTCTAGATTACCACTAGCTTGTGTATAGGTTGCTGCTGTAGGAGTAAAGGAAGCAGGTGTAGTTGTAGAATATGCTGTGATAGTGCTATCCTTAAACTGCTGCTTAGTTGTTAGATTTAGTTGTGGATATAACTCAAATGACTCATTATTGATTGCCTTGAGAACCATCTGACGTGCTTCTTCAAAGACGTACTTAGTCTGTGTCTCTTCACCTGAAATATGTGCTCCAGTGAAGTACATATTGATAGTATCATAAAGAATATGGTTACCACCGAATGCTATGTTAACACCAACTGATTGTAAAACATCAACTGTGTCTGCTTTACACTGATTGGATCCAAGTCCAGGAACAGTAAATCCAGTAGGAGCAGTCCTAGTGAATGCGCTCATAGTATCAGTATCTACTGCCACCTCAACGATGTTGAATAGTGTGTCTACGGTAGAACATACAGTAGCACAAGGATTTCCACTAAGTCTGGTCAATCCACCATCATATTTCTGAGTGGCACCGTGTGTACCTTGTATAGTAACAGCTTCCTGTCTAGCAACTTCTTGTGCTATCTTATTTGCTTCACGGAAAGCATATATGGTATGAATTTCTTCTCCAGCAACGTGAGCACCATCAACATAATACTTGGCAGCGTCGTATACTTCACTGTTACCACCAAACTTCAAGTTAATACCAATTGCTTCTAATACATCGACTATATCATCAACACAATCCTGACTATCACCTGTTGGTTCAACAAATAGGGCAGGAGTTGTCTTAGTGACATGTACCATTAAGTCAGTATTGATAGCAGTCTCAACAATGGATAATAATGTAGAGATTGTAGACTTAATACTTACACAACCATCAAAGATATAGGTAGTATCTTCTGTATACTGAGTATATCCATGAGATCCACCAACTGTAACCAATTCATTGACAACAACCTTATTCATCAGTGTCTTCAATTGGTTAATAACAGCAAGAGTCTGTTGTTCCTCTCCAGCAATAACACTACCACTATCATAAGCACCAGTGTAGAAGTAAGCAGCATCATATACCTTATTATTACCACCATGTAGGAGGTTAAAGGATACAGCATCTATAATATCAAGAACATCATCAACACAATCCTGAGATGTATAACCCTGAGCGTGATTATATCCAGGATAGTCTATAGTACTGAATAGATGATATGCTTCCCATGCTAGGAATTCTCTATTACCTTGTATTAGGTTATATGCGTCAAATGATCTCTTATTAGGTATGACATAAGGAATATCAGCATGCATTCTGTCCACTGCTTCTTTAGCAATGAAGTCCTTATTCATTAATATTAAGTTTGCTCCATCTGATACTCTATTATCAGTAGGAGTACCATAATTGTTAAGTAAACCAACAGCAACATCAGCAATAACCTCAGCGTTGTTGTCTATTAGTAGACGAGCATCAGCATATTGGTTGTTTGTGTTGTGGGTAGCACTATCAAGTACATCGGTAACTACAATATTACCAGTTGCTCCCGTACCAGTATTACCTCTCTTATTGATTAAAGAAACACCATTATATGTACCAGCAGTATATCCAGAACCCTGATAGAGTCCATCAGTAGTATTCAAAGAACTGATTACATCACCAAATTGATCTAACTGGAAGTTAGTTGTTATATCATTTCGCTTATAGTACATAACAATGACTTCTGAGTCCATCATAGGTGCCTCAGAGAAAGTTAATGTACTACCAGATAAACTATATGATACTGGGTTCTGTACTATACCATTAATAACAACCATAAGCATATTCTTATTGGTTGGTGCTACAGCAGCATCCCTATATCTCAACTGGAAGTCCGTAGTATATCCATCAAATCTAACTCTTAACTTATGTTGATCAGAAGTGGATAATCCAGTTATAGCAATAGATCTATTGACAGCAGCATTCGATGGAGACTGTGCAAGTTTAATATTATCAGCATCTACTCTAATTACATAGTAATCGTCAGCGTTACTGATCTTCTTCCAGATCTTAGTAGCAGGAGTAACGTTAACAGTAATAGTTGTAGCAGTTACAGCACTAATAGCAAGTGCCTCACCAGAAACAGGATCAGTTGCTCTAGGATAAGCATGGTTGGAACCGTGACTATCCATGTCACATGTAAATATAACTCCACTATCAGCAATAGTAACTGTATTAGCAGTAGTAAGAGAATGTGAACCAATCTCTAAAACTAGATCACCCGTCAATGGGTTATATGTTGTACCAGCAGCTGCTGTATGTGTAGCACCACCTGTTACTGTAATAGCACTAGAAACCCCAGATACGAAAGTATGTGTACCTGTAGCAGAAACGAATGTATGAGTAGAAAGGTCAGTAGTTATACCAACGTTAACAGTAAAAGTATCCTTAGAAAGTTGAATAATCTCTAACCACTTACCACTAGCAGGGTCAGTGGATCTTGGATATGTATGCTGAGTAGCATGACTATCCTTAGAACATGTAAATCTAAATGTATCATCTGGGAACTGTACGTACTCACCTAATTCAAATCCATGATCTGCTAAGGTAACTGTGAATAGACCAGAAGCAGGTAGATAAGCAGCTTTAGTTGGGGCATATGTCTCATAACCCTGTACAGCATCACTTACTCTGATGTCTGGATATGATCCAACGTTCCTATCAGGAATACTGGATGGATTATCAATACCTTTCCATACAATCTCAGCAAGAGTGTCAATGGCTGCTCTTACATCAGTACAACCATTATAATCTACAGTAATAGTAGCATCTGCTACAGGTAATAGGTTCTGTACTGCTTGCTTGGCAAGATCTCTAGCATATTGAATAGCAGCAATAGTCTCGGTCTCCTCTCCAGCAATATGATATATGGCATTTGCTGGTTCAGTACGAGTTACATGACTCATATTGTCATTTGATATGGCAGTTGTGATAATTGCCATCTGAGTAGTAATAGCAGACTCAACAAGAGCACATGATCCTCTATTACCACCAGTCTTCTCAGTTCTAGTTAAAGAAGCATGATTTAGAGGTGTAGTGATAGCAGCGATTACTATATCATATAAAGTTGTTATAGTTGCCTGTACAGTAGCACACTTATTATCTTCAGGATCGGCTGTAATTGGATCAATTACCTGACCTGTCATATCGGATACTGTCTTATTCTGTACAACCACATTTGTGATTAATTTTGCCTGTTCAAAGACATATGCTGATTCAACCTCTTCCCCAATAACAAATCCACCTGTTACGTAGTAGTTTGAAGCATCCCAAACTTCGTCGTTACCACCACGAGCTAGGTTCTCAACCATTGCGTCTATAAAGTCTCTAACATCATATTCACACTCAATCCTACCACCAGTAACGGCATGAGAAGGATATAGTGTCTCCATTCTATCTACAGCAGTCTTAGCAATCTGATTCTTATTGGCAAGAATTATATTTCTAGCATCAGCAACTAAGTTACTGATATAACCAGCAGTATCAGCAGTAATTGAGGTATCAAAGAACTGTACCTCAGATGAATGTGCTAGTACTAGAGGATAGTTCTGTGCTACCTTGATAGCCAAATCCCTAGCATGGTTAAATGCTGTGTTGACCTCAGTTTCTACAGAATCTACATGATTACCTGTAACATAGTAGTTGGCACCATCATATACTTCACTGTTGCCACCATATGTCATGTTATAAGAGATCGCTTCTAATACATCAATAATATCATCGTAACAATCTTGATCGGTGCCATTATGGACACTGAAAGCAGGATAATCTACCTTCATCTTACCCAATGCTTCCTCAGCAATGAGTTGCTTGTTCTTAAGGATTAGGAACTTAGCATCAGCATACTTATTAGCAAGAACACCAACACCACCAATATACTGATCTGCTACATCCCATGAGAATGAGTTACCACCATAACGTAAGTCATTAACCCAGTTAACAACTACTAATCTAAGGTCTCTCTTACATGTTGCTGCGTTATAATCAGGTTTAGTACCATCTGTTAAAGCAGGATAAGTTGCTTCTAACCAAGTAGAAGTAGTATCAATTATATGATCAATATTAGCAATTATTAAATCTCTAGCATCCTGATATCTGTCAGCTACTACATTATAACTAACCTTCTGACCAGTAAGTAAACCATGGTTAGTTAAGGTAAACTGATTGTTAGCAGTGGATACAATAGAAGAACTACTACCATCAAAGGTAATTGTCCTGTCATTGATTCTATCCATCTTGTCTACAACAGCAGTCAAGATCTTCCTAACATCAAGTAACTGCTTACCACTAATCTGAACGTTAGTTGGTACAAGAGCAGTATAATCTGGTTTACCTAAGAAGAAGTTCTCAATTCTAGATAACTTACCTGAGTTAGAAGCAGAAGGCTTAGGTGTAAAGTAAGTCGTACCATAGAATGACTCAGTAGGATCACCTTCTCTTGGTTCCCACCAGTCATAAGATGATGGATTGGAAGGATTATAGAATGACTTCTTACGATAGTTCTTAAATGTGGATTGTGATACTACTTGTGTACCTAGTACCTTAAATCCAGCAGGATGGGCAGATGTCTTAAATTGATTCTTCCATTCCTTAACGTTAATAGGTGAATTAACAACATATGAGAATTCCTGATACCTATTAGAGTCGTATATACGCTGTTCATTAAGATCGAGAATACCAGTGGTTCTCTTCCACTCAGCAGTAGCAGTAGCAATAGGACTTACTCTGAAATTAGCCTGAGATCTATCAAATTCATGGATCTCACCAAATGCTTTAGTCTGTAAACCAAATACAGGCTGTCCTACTAGGAATTCACCTGTTTCTATCTCAACAGAAAGGATTCTACCCTTAGGATCCCAATACTTAACTTCACCGATAGCAGAATATGAATCTGTTGATGTACCTTGATATAACTTCTCACCAACAGAGAATGTTGCTGGTTTCATGATAACTGAGATAACATCACCCAAATCAGTTGTTGTTAGGTTAAATGTACTTGTTCCACCTGGACCTATCATAGGCAAACCAGTAATAGTAATAGAAGTACCAGCAACAGCATTAGATAATGTGCTAGCAAGTTTCAACTGGTTATCTGCCATACCATTACTCAACAGAGGTGCGATGGCATAGTAAGTAGTATTTGCTAATAAAGGAGCAGGTAATGTGCCATCAATCTCAAGTAAGCTTACTTCTGTCCCTACAGGGATCTTAGTACCATATGGGAAGTTGAGTGTATTATTAGATTGTAGAGCTACGAATGAGTGTGTCATTCTAGCCTGTACCTTAGGTGTTGATGAATATCCTTTACCTGGGTTCGTTACGGCAATAGCTTGAATAACTTCGTTATCAATAATAGCATCCAATACTGCACCGCTTCCACCTCCACCAACAAGTTCGATTGTTGGTTTTGTAACGAATGAGTATCCCCCATCCGTAACAGTGAAGAAGTCAACGACCTGAGTTCTTGTGAGTTGTAAATTATAAGTTGTATTAACGGACGGTTTGAGGGTTCTATCATGTGAATAGTTGTACGTGATATTATCTCCACCTAGATTGATTACCTTACCTAGGTCAGTTGATTTCAATAGTATCGAAGCACCCCTACCAGTACCCTGTTTAACTGTGATAATAGGAGGGTTCTGGAACTTAGTACCAGATGACTCGATAACAATAGATTTAACAGTCTCATCTATAATTTCTGCTCTAAGTGACGCACCAATACCAGTACCACCAGAGATTTGTACTTCAGGAGCAGATAAGAATCCAGAACCTGAGTTAGTCACTATTACTTCATCAATAGAAGCGTTAATAGTTGTTGATGTAACTGCTTTTCTAAAGTATGTCAATGACTCAACTTTAAGTACAAAGTCATCAGCAGAACCACCACCAGTAATCTTCTCACCATTGATAGTGATCAAATCACCAAGAGCATAAGCATTACCACCAAGAGTGACAGTAGCAGAAGTAACGTCCTGAGAAGAAGCATCAATTACAATAGTAAATTCAGCATAGTCTCCACCAGTAGGAGCAACAGACTCTTGTGTTATACCAGTATATGTACCAGGAGTGAAGTTAGCAGATGAGTTCTGACTATTAATACTTACAGTAAGTGCACCACCATACCAAGGATCATCAATGTATACTGTTGGTGCGGTTCGGTAGTTGCTACCACCACTATTAACAGCCATTGTCTCAATTCTTCCGATCAATTCACCAGAGGTGGGAACAACAGCAGCAACAGCAGCTTGAGCACCAGATATAGCAGTAATTAAGGCTTGGTTTGAACCAACATAAACTTTATTTGTATTATTGTTGCCTGTGGTAAACATAATGAAACCACGGTTCGCTGTACCTTGTAAATTGTTACGAAGTGGTTGAACTCTTAATGTAGAAGTATTGGCATTCCATGAAATAACCTTACCACGAGCAGTATCAGTACCAAGAGTAGTCTGAGATATAACAACATCCCCAGTAACAAAGATACCAAATACCTGATCAACAGTTAAGTCAACATAGTCTGGCATTGAGCATACTACAACAGGTGGGTTGCTACCATTGTAGTCAATACCTGAATCAAGTACAGCAACGTCTTCCACTATACCAGAAATTGTACATGTAGCAGTAGCACCACCACCAGAACGTTCTATACCAGTAAATTTAGGAATCGTAGAGTAATTTCTACCTGGGTCACCAATATTGATTGCTGATATACCACCAGAAGGGAATATTGAGTTAGTTGCGTATGACAGTTGATTAGTTGAACTATAAGCAGACTCTGGTTCTCTAGCCAGAGTAAATGTCATTGAAGTAGTAGTAGGAGTCGTAACAATAGTGTTAGATCCCAAGAATGGGTCATTTACTACACTAAGGTAACTTCCTGCTCCACCATTAATACCATTAATATCAAAGTAGAATAATGTACCAGGAACATCTACCAAGTCAATGGTAATGGACTGTTGTTGTCCAGTCTGGGGATCATTTTGAGTATCACTTATGTTCCTATATGTGAATACATTGGTATTTTCCTTATCAAAGGAGAATTCAAGTCTCTTGCCATCATTAGAGGCATCAGTAGTATCAAACTTGTAAAGGTGACCATTGATGAAATCTAGTTTGGCCTCTTTAACAAAAACCTCTGTAAGTGTTGGTATAGCAGTGTCTGTAATAGTTCCTACTGCTTTCTTGAACTGGAATTTCCTTTCGGTTGTATATCCAGTTATAGTATGAGTTCCATCATAGTCAGATGGGTTAGTTCCTGACACAACAATAGTTTCACCTACACTCAATTGATGAGAAGCACTACCTCTACCAGTAAATTCTAAATTAATAGCATTAGGTGTTATGTAGAATCCACTACATCCACCAATATCAGAATCTGTTGGATCTAATTGCTCATTTACGTTATATCCACTACCTTCCTTAGTTACAGTTACACTTGTTACTCCTCCACCAACACCAACTACGATAGTGAACTCAGCACCTTCACCAGAAGGGGCAGAAGAGTTCTTAAGAGGTACTCTAGTGTATGTTCCAGGTGTTCCACCACTACCAGCAAAGAGTGTCCACTGATCTTGTACAATACCACCTGTTTTTAATACATTACCAATATCAATACTAAATCCAGCACCAGTACCACCTACGTTAGATATAGCAGCACTTAATATGTCACCATCTACGTAGTTCTTACCTTCATTCTGTATAGAAACAGCAGTTACCGCATTTCCACTAATTGTTATATTAGCAGTAGCACCTGAACCAGTTCCACCAGTCAGTACTGTACCGTTATATGTGCCATTAGTATAATTATCACCACCAGTAAGAGTTAGATTAGTTTGCTTTACTCTACCTGGAGAACTGATATAAAAATTAGTCAGATCAAAGTATTTGAAGTGATAGTTATCAACTGTGTTGGTTGTAATGGTTTTAACCTTAATTTCTCTAGTAGACTCATTATTACCAATACTAATATCTACTGCTTCCCCTGGTTTGATATAATGAGCAGTCGCTGTGTTTAAAGTACCTGTTATAACATCGGTTGTGCTATCAACACTATAGAGTAAGGTATTAGCAGTCTCACCAGCAATTCTTGAAATCCTAGCAGAGATACCACTACCACCAGTATCAGTCTCATCAAATACAAGTCTATCATTGACTTTATAGTCAAATCCAGCACCTTCAATTAGATACTGATCTAGACCTGATGAGAAATACCTGTTAGTAGCAGAAACATATAATGAATCTACAGCACCACCCTTAATAATTGGGAAGTAATCATAATATCCAATACCAACATCAACAAATCCAATAAACTGCATATTAGTGCTTTCACTGGTCTCTAAAACAAGAGGAGTGGTAGCATCTTCCAATGCAAGGACATATTCGACTGGATCGCCCAGTTCCTTTCTCCTTACGATAGAAGTATCAGTATAAATGTATGGTGACTTATATCTTACAGCATCTTCAGTAAAGTTCTGTTGTAGACCATTACCCTTCCAGTTAATGCTATCTGCTTGAGAATAGAATGATGGACCAACAAAATACGGGAATTTGGGATTACCAGTCGTACCATCCAAAGTACAGAAATATGCATAGATTCCAGCGGGATATTCGGGAGTTACGCAAAAACGACCATTATATTGATCTAAATCGCCCGATCCTTCGATATATTCATAATCTTCGATATATGTTCCCATTGTATCGGTTAAACCCGTAATAAGCGCATCTCTAGTCGTTTTTACGCGATATGAGCTAACCATCAGTTTTAACTGATTATATGGGTTTTTATTCTCCCTATCTACGTATGCATAAGGTCCATAGATCGGATGACCGTCAAATGACCATCCTAAGATAGGAGAGTGCCTAGTTGGGTTTAATTCGGAATTATCACCATCACTAACGTTATCTCCTAAAAGGAAACGTAATTTCTTCGGATTATAGAGATATCCATATTCTCCACCATATATTCCATAGTTGGCACCTTTAATAGAAACACCATTATGAATATCGGCAACTTTGGGTGCTACGAGCTCATTAGTCGTAACTCCAAGTTCTTCTGGCGTAGCAGCGGTATTAGCAGTCAATTCTGGCAATTCTACTTGGAACTTAGCACCAGAACCTGGATATACGACATCTACGAAAGTTTGACCAGCAGTATAACCAATACCACCGTTAGTTACACTAATATTAGTAACTTGCTTACTTGATCCATCAATACTCGCAAAAGCAACAGCACCAACTCCATCCCCAGTTATAACAACGTCAGGAGGACCATAATAGTTACTACCACCATAAGTTAGGATAATGGAAACAATCTTACCATTAACAATAGATGGATAGGCAACAGCACCACTACCTGAAATTAGAGTGACCATTGGTCTCTCTTCATAGTTAGAACCAGGATTAGTAACAGTAATGCCAGCAGCAGTCAAACCACCACGAACAACTGCCACACCACTAGCACCAGTTCCCCCACCACCTGAAATAGTGATAGTTGGAGTAGAAGTATATCCTGTACCTTCAGCAGTGACCGATATAGCATTAACAGCACCATTAGTGACTGTAGCAGTCGCAGATGCCTGTACTGTACCACCACCGCCTGATATAGAAACGTTTGGTGTAGAAGTATAACCACTACCACCATCAGTTACGTTAATAGCGTATACACGACCAGCTACACTAACAGTTGCCTCAGCAGAGAGACCTTCGTACTGCCATATACATGCTCCGTCCTGTACAAGCGATGAATCTGTATGAGTAGGTTCTGTACCTATTTCTGCGCTTTTACCGCTTCCTATGTTCTTATAACGATATCCTATACTGTTTCTTATCCTAACATTGACTTGGAAGTAAGTTCCATTACTCCATAAGGGTTCAAATTCAACAATAGGTGGATTTGTAATATCATAACCGTCACCAGCACTTAATACACTAATATCACTAACACCACCATATAACTTGACTGATTCTGACTTATATGAGAAAATTGGGACTCCATTAACTCCAATTCCAACCTGACCGACTGGAGTCGCTGTTTTGGTTGATTTAGTAATTGTAGTTAGTGGAATACGCTTCAAATAGCGTTGATTGCCTGGATCTAGATCAGATGAGTCAAATGGTCCAATTGGGTGTCCTGGAATTCCTGGAGAAGCAACAATCGCGTGATCTGCCGATTTATAGACATTTTGAATGTCAGATGGCGTGTTTTCAATATTTGTGCGAATCGACGTATCTGTAGACGTAGATTTAGCAAATTCTCGCGCAATTAAGAAAGTTGAGACAACTCCTGCGATTGGAGTCGTAGGAAGTAGGATTTGGAAGGTAGTAGAGTCACTTGTACCCAAAACCGTGAAAGTTGAGTTATATACGTCTTCTGGAGCATTTAATATCGTAACTCTGTCATCACGCTTCAATCCATGGTTCTGATCCGTCGTAATAGTCGCTACAACCGATCCATCTTGAGAAGGGTTCGCTAAACTAGCACCAGTGGAGTTTACAAGCTTTTTAACGTTGTATACAAAGCTATCCCAGATGGGATCTAGTGAATCGAATCCTGGAGCAGCAGGAGTAGTGACTTTTGAGTCCTGTAGGTAATATCTACCACCAGTAACCAAGTCAACACCTCTAGTACCACCATAGACCTTCAAACTGATCTTAGATTGGTCTTTATTGGAATATCCAAAAATCTCAAAGGCAGAAGTAACTTCCGAACCCGCAATATGGGGTTGGTTAGTTGTATCCTGTCTAGCGCGAGTACATCCAAGGAATTGAGTGACTGTCTTGTCTGTATACTCTATAACTTCGCTGTTTATACGGAAAGCACCGTTCTTTTCGGGCCAACCAATAGTTGAGTCAACTGAAACTTCACTTTCACTCAAATTAGAGCTTACATCTTCACTTAAGAGTGTTTTATAAGGAGTTGTAAAGGATCCAGCACCATTTTCCGTATCTACGTCTAATTCGTAGATTTTACCGCTCTCGGTGAAAACTTCAACAACAGATTTAACGTAAATTCGCGCAGTTTCGACTGAATCGTCATTTGGGTCGTCTGCTTGGTATAAAACCTCTCCAGTTAGCTCTACTGGGTTCCCTGAGATCGCTGTAGCACGAATAACTTCCCTAACAGTGTAGAAAGCGTCACTGGGCTTGAATATTCTTTCCTTTGGATACTCAATAGTTGATTCTACACCAAATAGAACCCTAATGAGATATTTGAATGATCTAGATGTACCTTTCGCAGCATAGAAGTCCTTAAGACGCTTCGTTACTGAAGATTGGCGAATATCTTCATGGAATTTGGATGGGAATGACTCAGCAAACTGATCCCTAAACCTTTGAAGTAAAAATAGTGGTAATAGGTTGTTTAGGTTAATTACATCCGCGCCAAAAGCATGGGTAGCGGCTGTAGATGAAGCAAATGTATATTCCTTTAATGTACCTACCTTTGTAGTAGCATGGAACCCTCGTACACAACCTTTGAACTGGGTCTGACTCTTACTTGAGTAATATATGATCTCATCGTCAATCATCAAGAGTCCTTCCTTAGGGAAGTCTCTAGTATTTGCTACGTCAACGACTGTAGCAACTTCTGTAAGACCAGAAGACGCTGTAGTCTTCTCTACTAGGTCATTCAGACGGTCTATGTTATAATATTCGTCTATATTCTGGACAATATCAACAGGATTGCCCTTTAACTCTAATCCTTGGTAATAATACTTGAGGAAAGTAACAAAGTCGCCATAATCGTCCCTGATGAACTGAGGAATCGTTTCCTCAATCCTATCAGAAATTTTAGACCTACTTTCTGGTGAAACGGTAGCATCAATAGGGTCAACTGTTACCTGCGTTGAGGGAGTGACCCAATTAGCTACCTTCCACGAAGACTGCTCTATTGGCATGGATTAACTATAACTAGATTCTGGGATTATGCCTGTTCCAGAAGTGTTGCTACCACTGGAAATTTCGTCATCAATTACATTAACAACTAAGTTATCTATACCTATTGTCAAATAGGTCTCTCGGAGAGAGATTAAGTCATTGGATTCAGGAACTACAGAGAACTGAATAATATTGTCAGTTGAGTTAACAACTTCAGTGATAACCAAATCATTGATTGTCACTTCTCCCATAGTATAATCAATTAGTCCCCAATTACCGCCTATGTACTGTTTAGAACCGTCTGTGTTGACGTAAAACAGACGTATAGTACCCAAACCATCATCATTAAGGTAATAGACCGTATTTCCACCATCAGCACGCTTAAATCCGTTTGTTTCAAACGTAGGAGTGTCTAATTGGGCGTTAATTCTGTTACCAAAACATATCTTATAGTTAAATCGTTGATTTAACGTCACAGGTACATTCTTACGCATTCTAACTCGCGTAATATTCGATGTTACCGCAGGTTCAGCATCATCGATGATTTTCTGCATCTTAGAATACTTAAACTTACCACCGAACTTATTAAATTCAGTAGAAGCATTCAAAGCCTCTAAAACACGATAGACAATCTGTTTAATTTCTGCCTGATCGCGTCTAGTTATATTTGGGTTAAAATAAACGAAAGATGTCAGGTCAATATACAGAACTGAAGGATCCATGATCTTCGGTTCCACAGCACCAACGGAATAAGAGCGAATTTTCTTCTGAACCGCGTCTTTTTCCGAGATAGACAATTTGTCTGCGTTCTTGGGCTTAATAACAACGATAACTTTACCGTATTCGGGAGGTTCTGCCTCCTCTCCACCGAATGCGACTATAGATTGGACATTTGGGTAAATCTGAGGAATAATTGCTTCATAATCCTTAGTAGTTACCGCCCTTCCAAAGGAAGAGTAGAATTTAGGTGCGGAATACTTGATTGAGTCAACAGATTCCTTTTCAGCACCACCATCAGGAGCAGAATCCAGTGTTAGAGTGATTCCAGCAGTGATTGGATTGTTCTGAGAGTCCTTAATTGTACCTGCGAAGGAGAATCCCTTCAAACCATTAGGACCACCACCTTGTGAGGTCGTATAGGTCGCTTCTATAACGTCTCCGTTCTGTAATGCTTCCCCAAGTACACCGTCACCAAAGATAAGTTCAGATCTCTTATATTCAGACTCTTCTAGGAAGAATACTTTACTAACGTTACTGACGGCTGTTATATCAGTACCCTCTAAGTAAGCATCAGTAAGGGTACCACGTGTCACTTCCACCGTCATAGAAGAAGTGTCACCCTGAGCATTTCCAAGAATGAACCTTTGACGTTCACTGGACTCTTTAACAAAGGTATCAGTTACAAAGATACCCTCATATGCTACTACATCTGTAAATGTAGCAATTCCGTCTAAAGTGTTGACGGATACTATTAAATCTTTAGGTATAGAGAAAATATAGTTAGAATTGTCATTGACAAAGGATGTAAAGATCCCTCTATTGATCTGAACACTCTGTGGATATCCACGACCATTGGCACCAGTTCCATAAACGGTCTGTACCTTCACTGTAAAGGTCGCACGGGCACTTCTAGCACTCGTTGGGGTATATCCTATCAACTTAGCTAGTTTAACGACGTTCTCACGTAAAACTGCTGTGTCTAGGAAGTTCTCATTGACTAAGAGGTTAGCATTTACCGAAGAATAGTAAGTATTATATGCTAATACGTCTAAAAGAACGGACAATGAAGATCCCTCGAAGTCATAATCAGAGAATTCTGTCTGACCTCGTAAGTAATCAATTAATTGTGCCTTTACTTCGTTAAATTCTAACGAATTGACTTGAGTTAGAGCCATTACCGCTTCAGTATAATTTCTAGTGTGTCTAGAACATTTGGAAGACCAGTTATTAGGTAATATATCTCACATTGCAAATCATTATAACGTTCATCAAATGCTGTAGCTACTTTGTAGCACACAACTCTTGGTTCATACCGATTAATGCAATTCTTTATTTGGGATTCAAGTAACCCAGTTTGATTTGCTTCGTATAATTCAAAAAGTGCACCAGTTATGTTGCCACCAAAATTCGGCAGAAAAGGCTTCTCATAAAAGTTGTATCGAACAATGTTCTTTACAGACTCTTTGATAGCACCCTCATTAGAGAGTGTATTTACATCGTTCGTTATCGGATTCCGTCTGAATGTCAGATCAAAGTCCTTAAACGCACGGCTGCTTGTTGCCATTCTTTCCTAATATCTCGACCTCAATCTATTTAGACACTTTTTTCGAGCTCTTTAGTAATAGATCACTTCTGGGGTCTGTAATAAGGTACTTGCAGTACTCATTTCCGTTGTCATAGAAGTCATCTCCCATGTCTACGGGTACATTATGGTTCCTCATTCCGTTAATTATTCTTTTGGCCTTACCTTCCTTGACCTCGTTTTGCTTTTCTTCCATGATTCCTTGAGGTAGCACTGTACTTGGTGTGTTTACTGTTCCCTTGACGTGTTTTCTTGGGTCTTGCTTCGATGAATTCATTATTCATCCACGTTCCTTTTGGTTTTGCCATAATTTATCCTGCAAATACATTGTCAGATCCCTCTGCAACAGAGGTACATGTAGCATCACCTACTCTACCACATCCTACGCCATTCACAAATACGGTTGTACTACCTGTTGCAATAGGGGCAGAATGTGAAGGGCAAGGTACACCAGGCAGAAGGTGTCCTGTGTTATTATCTCCTTGACGAGATACAGCAATATTGTTAACAAAAACGTTAGGGGAGCACCCTTCTCTGGTCATTCCAGAACAATGGGAGACATCTGCGTCTCCAAATCTAGTAACTGCTGGCATTTACTTCTGTTCTCTACTCTGTAATTTATGTAGGTAGTCCGTAAAGCGATTTAAGTGCTCATGATCGTGTTCCGAATGAGGACTAGGGGGAATATTTGGTAAAAACTTGATTAAATGATCAAACTTTTCGGGAATTTCCGATATTTTTTGATATTCGGTCAAGGTTTGACCCGTCTTCACTATAAAAACGCCTTCTAGGGCTAAAAATTCTTCTTCCATATCGATATTTAGAGTA
>CEUA01056089.1_pt1 | contig 36776 bp, 36 predicted proteins | sample 361541 | NCBI WGS metagenome assembly CEUA01 (sample SAMEA2623079, study PRJEB7988) | marine metagenome | isolation source: saline water (ENVO:00002010), including
TATGTTCGACTTTCAAGCATTGATATGGGATCAATTATTCTTACCCATAGTCCATCAATTGTATCTCTTTTTAATTTTCTGGGATTTTCTAGCATCAAATAAAGGGAATCATTGGGAGCTCTTCTATTAAATGTTACCTCTTCTACTAATTCGACACCAAAAATGTAGTGCCATAGTGCATTATTAGTTTCTCTATCTATAGAAATTATTTCTTCAACTCTTAATGTTCCTTTATCATCCTCATGAGCAACGCCTGATTCTTTATCAAAATTATAAAATGCATAACCTGAGGGTTTATTATCTTTATAGGCAATCACAAAAAAGAAACCACTATTTCCTGACTTGTTATACATTGTTTGCTCATCTTCATAAAGCATATAATTCCAATATCCCTGAGTCCTATCAGTTGCTCCATTTTGGCATGTCCTAAATATGTCATAAATTTTTGGAATTTCTTCTAAAGCTGTATTTTTGTCTACTAATTCAAATCGAATTGAATCATTCTTTGCTTTTGATAAATTGGCATGATTTGAATTGATTTGCCAATCCTCCCTAATTGTTGCGAGCCCATATCCAAATCTACTATATAGTAATGACTGAGATGCCCACAAACCTGCTATTGAATCTCCTCTTTCTTTTGCTTGGCAATGAAGCTTATTCATCATTGACGAAAAAATACCTTTTCGTTTATGAGTTGGTAATGTCCCCATAAATGCAATTCCAGCCATACTTATGGAGTTACCTCCAGGGACTGACATTGAGTATTTATCAGCTCCTCCTGTTCCAACTATTTTATTTATATCTGTATCAAATGCTGCTATTAATCTATCACTCGGTTGATTCCAAGTTTCAAAATCAATCATAAATCTATCATTAACCATTCGTTTGACTACATCTTTTTTAGGGATATCTCCAAAGACAGTCCTTACAGATGTTCTCCATTCAAATATGTTTGATTTATCGACAGGTATAATTTTTATTGACATTTTATTTTTTCTTTAGAGCTTCTTTTCCTGCTTTTAGCGTTTCTATAATTTTATCAACATCATAAACACATCCACCCCAAGTTCCTCCACTAACATCTTGTAGTGCAGCCCAAAGCCTTGTATCGTCTGGTAAATTTTTATTTGCCTTAATTTCTAAAAATGCACTTCTTTGACCTAATTCTTTATCTCCCCATTCTTTTCCTTTATTGTCTCCATCTTCACCTACTAAATTGACCGATCCATTTAATTTTTTTGTATCAATAATTATTTCTATTAAATCACCTTCTTTTAGTAATCCTATAGGGCCACCAGCTAAAGCTTCAGGACCAATATGTCCAATACATGCTCCAGTTGATACCCCTGAAAACCTTGCATCAGTAAGTAAAGCTATTTCTTTACCGTATGAAAGATGTTTAAGGGCAGCGGTAATTTGGTAAGTTTCTTCCATTCCTGTCCCGTTTGGACCTCCACAAATTATAACTAAAATTTCTCCTCTTTTTAATTTATCTGGGCCTGTTGACTTTATTGATCTCATTGCATCATTTTCAGAATTGAAAACCCTTGCAAAGCCAGTATTTCTATAAACTCCATCATCATCAATTACTTCAGGATCAATTGCAGTAGATTTGATAACAGATCCTTCTGGTGCAATATTTCCTAATGGAAAAGTTACAGTAGATGTTAAACCTTTAAGAGTTGCATTAGATTTACTCATTATGACATTATTGGGATCAACTTTATCATTTTCTGATAGAAAATTTCTAACATATTTTCTTCTATCTGATTCTTCCCACCATTCAAGATTTTCTCTTAAAGTTTTTCCAGTAACTGTCATTTCGTCTAAATTCAATAATCCTAATTTTTTTAAGTTAAGCATTACTTCAGGTACTCCACCGGCTGCATAAAATTGAGCTGTGGGATATCCTACTGGCCCGTTAGGAAGAACATCAACTAATCTTGGAACATAGCTGTTAACTCTTGCCCAATCATCAACAGTCATTCTTTTTCTCCCAACTGCATGGGCTATAGCAGGTAAGTGTAGTAATAAATTAGTTGAGCCTCCACATGCTGCATGAAGCACCATTGCGTTTTCAAATGCTTTGTCGGTAAGGATTTTTTCAATAGATATTTTTTCATTTTCTAAATTCATTAATGCTTTTGCAGATCTTTTAGCATTATTCGCCCAAGCAGGAGTACCGCTAGGAGTACATGCTGAGTGGGTAAGGGCTATTCCTAATGACTCTGCAATAACCTGGGAAGTTCCAGCTGTTCCTAAAAATTGGCAACCTCCGCCTGGAGATGCACATGCTCTACATCCCATATCTTGAGCGTATTCAAGAGAAATTTCTCCTTGTGCAAATCTTGCACCTATAGACTGTATTTTTCCTGCATCTTCACCATTTTTAGGAGCCAATGTAGAACCTCCAGGTACGATTATTGAAGGTTTGTCTTTCATGCCAGCTAAAGCCATCATCATAGCAGGTAAACCTTTATCACATGAAGCAATTCCCATAACAGCTTTTGCCGTGGGTAAGGATCTAGCTATTCTTCTAAATACTTTTGCAGCATCGTTTCTGTAAGGCAATGAATCAAACATGCCGGTAGTTCCTTGAGTTCTACCATCACACGGATCTGAACAATACGCCGAAAATGGTAATCCTCCCATTTCATTTATAGTATTTGCAGCATTTTCAACAAGAGATGATAGTTCCCAATGACCAGTATGAAAGCCTAATGCTATTGGTTCTCCGTCTTTATTTTTTAAACCTCCACTGGTAGAAAGAATCAAAAATTGCTTTCTTAATAACTCACTAGGATTCCATCCCATGCCAGCATTTTGAGTTAACCCAAAATGGTTACCACTGGGTTCATTTATTAGTATTTCAGGAGTAAAAGGGATTTTTCCTGAAGGACCATCTGCGTGTGTTTGAATTTTGTATGTTGCTTCCGAACTTCCTTCAATAATGTCTAAATAAGACACATTTAAATTTTTATCTGCTACCACATTCTCTCCAATCATTCTCTTATGACTTAATAATAAAATATTATAAAGATACAAATATAGCTATTGGTATAAATTACGAATTAGAAGATTTTCAACCAGTATATGAGTTGTAAATTGGTTCAGAGCTAGCAATGTAAATTATAATAACTAGCATTAGCTGAAAATATTTATCTTAACTCTTAGTAGAAAGTTCTTAAAACTATAATCGTGCTACATACTGTGCTAATAATTTTTCGCTCTCCAAAAACATCATGTTATTTAAGAATTTACCTTTAACTGTATTGCTAAAACGTTTCTTTTCAGGTTCACAATTAGTTTTATTTTTGAGAAGCTCTTCACCTATTTGATTCATTAATGAAATAACTTTTTTATAATCATCTTTCATAATTCTTTTTACAAAATTAGAGTGATATCCTCTTTCATCAATAAATCTTATTATTTGTTTTTTAAGTAGCTCATTCCAAGTTTCTAGAGGAGCTTCTAAGACAACCTCTTTATCTTTTTTACTATCACCTTCTATGAAGGAAATAGGATCGAGCAATATATTTAGGCTCTGTGGGTTTGGTTTTAAACTAGAGACATCTAGCTCCATAAGTTCTGAATAGTATCTGCTTTTTATTTCAAACTTTATTATTACTTTTTGAAAATCACTCATCTAAAAATTATAACTCTCTGGAGAAATTTAGTAATAAATCTTTGCATACAGAAATTATGAATTAATCAGAATCTAATAATATTATTCATATTGAATAATTAGTCTAGTTTATTTGATTTTCTAAACTCCGCAATTATAGTGAGAATATTAATTAATATTGTTAGCAACCAAAAGGGTATTAATATGTATGAACCCCATCCAATATGTTCATCACCGCCATCTTGTAATGACTCAATCATTTCGGATGAATTAGTTGCAAAAATCAATATGTAAGAAATTGTTGGAAGGGCAAGGATAGTAGCTCCCTTTTTTCCTTTCAGAAAGTATGCTAAAGCTATCAGAGCTCCTATCGGAAGCACTATGATTAGAAACCCCATTCCTTCAACTGCAAAAGCTATATAAATATGAAAAATAACGATTATTGCATTAGCAATTGCTGCGTTTCGTATATCTGAAAGAAATCTTAGAATAGACATATTTGTATTCCTTATATAATCTTTTTTATTTTATTCTACACAACCGTAAATTTTTATATCAATTAAGCGTGGATAATGTTGGTAATATTGAACTTTATTTTTTTTGAATATATCTCACGACCCTACACATCATTTATTGTCTGTATATACTATAAAGCGTAGCTATTAATATTCCAGCCAGAATCTATTAGTAGCTACGTATCAATTAGGTTGATTTTTTTAAATAGATTATGCTTGAGTTAGTTATCTAAAACTTAATATTTTTATGAATGAAAAAAGAAAAAAAGAAGATTCTAGTACAGAAATTAAAATAACTAGAAAAGAGAAACTCAATTTTCTAAATGATTTATTTGAATCTGATGATAAAACAAATGTATATCTTGGATGAATGAACAAAAAATAAGAAAATTAATACGATATGTTTTTGGAATATTAGCAGTTATTTTTATATTACTTTTTGCATTGACCTCAATAATTGCTTCATTTCAATAAATGTCCCAAATAGTTATCTTTTTTTTTTAAAGATAGATGTCTATATTTTGTATAGCTACAATTTAAATTATGAAAATAAATCCTACGACGAGAAAAATATTAACTAGAAGTATATTCTGGATTATTTATTCATATATTCTTTATGTTGCAATAATTGGTGGATGGTGGGTTTGGGTTGCAATACTATCGCCAATTTTATTTTATATTTTTTATTATGAAGATTTGCCTGAATCTTTAAAAAGAAAAAAGAAGTAAATCTGATTTATAAGGAATAAATTTAGAGAAAAATGTGCTATCACCTTCTATTTATTTCCCTAGCAATAAGGAAACTGCAAAATTAGTAAATAATAGCACTTTAACAATTATATATGAGAAACCATTAAATAAAATGACCCTCAAAACATAATCTAAAGTGGATTAGAGAAAATATTTTAAAGAGGGTCACATATCCTGTACTAGAAAAAATATTCTAGTAGTCGGCTCATATACAATTCTATCATTACATATTCTTGATTGGTTCTAATTGTTCAAATTCTTTAAATTCTTTGTAAGGAATTATCTCTACTTTGTTTTCATTAGGGATCAAAATCACTTCATCTTCTCCTCTTGCATTATGGTAAAAAATAACATCATCTTTAGTTACTCTCATACTTAAAAATCTATTGTATTTAGGTTCTGATTTGATTGATTTATTTTTTATCCAAAACCATGAAGCTATACCTTTATTAATTGTCCAAGATATTCCGTTAGTGCTTCCTGCTCTATAAACAGTAAAATTTCCATCTGGTAAATCTTTTTTTTGTTGATCAGAAATTGGAAATAACTTAAATAAATCTTTCCATTTAGTTAGGAATTTATGATTTTCTAATCCTTTTTTAGACCAAATATCATTACACCATTCTTCAATCAACATTGCTTCATATTGCTCTTCTGAAAAATAAGTATAAAAAAGCCTTTCAATATCTATTCCCTCAAATGCTTCTGCAAAACTTTCCGCATTATTCATGAGGCGTGTGAGTATAATCGAATCTCCTGAAAGATCAGCATCTCTTATTGCTTCCTCTCCTTCACTTGATTTATATATGATTCCTAAAACAACTAGTAAATCTATATGTTTTTCATAAGAAATACTAAGAAATAGATCATTCCATTCTTTTATTTGATATGGTTTCCTGCTCATTATTTTTTATTATAAAAATACTAATTTTAATATTTCATTAGCTCCAAGTTCTATCATGAGAATCTAGTTCATCCCACTCAGATGTATCTTCAAAATAACCTTTAGGGTAAATTGAAAATTTTCTATTTTTCCCATGTACCCCATATGAAGATTCTGCTAGATGTTCTTTTATAGCATCTTCATTTAACTCAATTCCTAAACCGGGGGCATTTGTTACATTAATATAACCGTCTTTTATCATAGGCCCGTCTTGATCAACTAAATTGACTAAGTCATTCCACCAAGGATTATCCACAGAGTGCATTTCTAGAGCTATAAAATTATCTATAGTGGCTGCACAATGAACATTTGCCATCGCGACAATGGGAGACCCTGCTTGATGTAGAGCAATTGGAATACCTGCATCTCTGCAATAATCAGCGATTCTTTTGGTCTCTATTATTCCTCCTGATGTTGCAAGATCTGGATGAGCAACTGATATTGCTCTCGACTCTACAAGAGGTTCAAATCCTTCTTTACAATATATATCTTCTCCAGTACAGACTGGGGTATCTACTCTATTTTTTAACATTTTCCATTGATCAACTAATTGCCAAGGGATCATATCTTCATACCAAGCAAGAGAAAATTTATCTAATGCTTTTCCTATACGAATTGCATTTTCAACACCCATATGACCAAAATGATCTGAAGCTAAAGGGATTTCATAGCCGATAATATCTCTAACTGTTTGAACATATTCTTCCATCTTTGAAATTCCATAATCTGAAACTTGAATTCCAGTAAATGGATGCATGATATTGTTTGCTTCTCCTGTTTCTCCTACATCTATGTAGTTTTTATTTACTACTCCATTCTTGTGTTCAGCAGCAATCCATAATCCTATATCCATTTTAAGAAATTCAAAACCGCTCTTAACTCTTTCTAATAAAGCTTTTCCCATTTCTTCAGGATCTTTTTTAACAGGTGTATCAGCATATACTTTTACTTTATCTCTATATTTTCCTCCAGCTAACATATAAGCTGGAACCCCAAAAGCTTTTCCAGCAAGATCACATAAAGCCATTTCAACTCCACAAACTCCTCCGCCTAATCTTCCGTGACCCCCAAATTGTTTTATTTTTTGAAATATTTTATCAATATCACATGGATTTTCTCCCAAAATTCTACTCTTAAGAGATAGTGCATATCTAGCAGAAGCTCCATCTCTAACTTCTCCTAATCCATATATGTCTTGGTTAGTATAAATTTTTATAATTGGCCATCTCCAGCCTCCGTCTCCTATAACAGTAATCCTCATATCTGTAATTTTTAAATCTGAAGGATTAGAAAATGATTTTATTTTTTTTGACATGATTGACTACTTTCTATTATTTTTCCAATTTTCAAAATCTTTGTTCATTTCATCAGAAAATTCTCTGTCTATCTCTCCAGGAGTATATTTTCCTTCCATAATCCTTTGTTGTCCAAATTCGTCTTTTAGTCTGACATTTTCAGATGATAATACTACTTCTTCTACTAGATGAGGCGGGATAAAAATAACTCCTGACCTTGTCCCTAAAACTATATCTCCAGGTATACAAGTTGCGTTTCCTATTCTTGTGATTCCATTAATTTCTGGCATACTGACGTCATTTATTGCACTGGGATCAAAACCTTTAACAAAAGCATTAAAATTATCCATATCATAAATTCTTTGTGTATCTCTTATTCCTCCATCAATAACCATTCCAGTTCCAGTCTTTGATTTAATTGCTGTGGTTAAGTTATCTCCTGCAAATGTTCCATCAAATATTTTCCCAAACAAATCTACTACTATCAAATCATCTTGCTTTAGTTCATCAATAACCCAAGAATTCTGAAAACCTATTCTATCCTCTTTTTTCCCTTGGTTTTCAATAGCTTCATCAAGATCGGGTCTTTTTGGTACCCATCTACAAGTTACTGCTCTGCCAACTATTACTCGATCAGGATGAAGATTATTCCAATTTCCAGCAAACTGAAAGTGATATCCATTTTTTCTACATGTTCCCCAGGCTTCTTCAGTAGTTACAAGTTTCATTCTTTCGAGCAAATCTTTTGATACTAAAGGTCTAGAATTTTTATCTCTATCACCATCCCAATTATTTGTTACTGATTTTATTATTTCTGGATTCGTTAATTTCATTATTTCCCTTTAAAATTTTTATTAAATACTATTAAATTTTTCGATTATTTCATTTTGAAGTTTTATCAATTTAAAAATTAAAATCTCTGTTTCTTCTAAAACCTTCTCCGAATCTTCTGGAATGAACATTAGAGTTTTAGACTTTATTTCTATATTTTCTTCTATTTTACTTTCAAGAAAAAACTTAATATCTAGCAAACTTTCTTTGAATTTTATTGTTACCTTTTCATTATTACCAGTTATAGAAATAATATTATTAGATTTATGACATAGTATTTTTATTCTAGTGATATTGATAAGTCTTTCTAATTCCAATGGAATATCACCGAATCTATCCTTGATTTCTTTTTTGACTTCAAAAATATCTTTTATATCCCTTATCTTTGATAATCTCATATATAAATTAAGTCTTATTTTTATATCATCTATGTACTCTTCAGGAATTCTAGAATCTATATCTATATCAACCGTATTAATCAAGAAAAAATCTGGGGATTCTTCATTCCCATTTTTTAGAGACTCTACTTCAGATTCTAATATTGAGTTATACAACTCAAGTCCAATTGAGCTAATATTTCCACTTTGCTCTTTTCCTAAAATATTACCAGCACCTCTAATTTCAAGATCTCTTAATGCTATATCGTAACCACTTCCAAACTCAGATGTATTAATTAAAGCATTTAGTCTTTCTTCAGAGAGATCATTTATTCTAGAATCTTTTGGAAGTAAGAAGTATGCATGTGAACTTTTTTCACTTCGACCAATTCTTCCTCTTATTTGATAAAGTTGAGATAATCCAAATTTATGAGAATTATTTATAAATAATGTATTTACATTTGGCATATCAATTCCTGATTCAATAATTGTTGTACAAATTAGTACATCAAACTTATTTTCCATGAAATTTGTAATAATTGTTTCTAATTGTTTTTTCTCCATTTGACCATGAGCAACCTCTACTTTAGCCTCTGGAACAATTTTTTTTATCTGTTGTGCGATGATTTCTATATTGAAAATTTCATTATTAACAAAAAATACTTGTCCTTTTCTATCAATCTCTCTTAATATGGCTTCTCTAATAAGATCTTCTGAAAAAATTGAAAGATAATTATTCACAGGGACTCTATTTTCAGGGGGAGTATTTATCACACTTAAGTCTCTAACTCCATTTAATGCTAGGCTTAATGTTCTAGGAATTGGAGTGGCACTAAGGCTCAGAATATCAATATCTATCTCTCTTTTTTTTATTTTTTCTTTTTGCTCAACTCCAAATTTATGTTCCTCATCAATTATTAGTAGTCCCAAGTTATTAAAATTTAGTTTTTCGTTTAATAATTTATGTGTACCTATAACGATATCAATCTTACCATCGTCTAAACTTTGAACTATTTCATTGTTTTTCTTATTAGAAACAAACCTAGACATATATTCTATTTCTATAGGAAAAGGTTCAAATCTTTCTTTGAACGTTTTGAAGTGCTGAAGAGCCAAGACTGTAGTGGGGACAAGAATTGCAACCTGATAGCCATTTTCTACAACTTTGAAAGCAGCCCTTAATGCAACTTCAGTTTTCCCAAATCCAACATCACCGCATAACAATCTATCCATAGGATTTTTAGATATTAGATCTTGATTTATTTCTTCAATTGATTTAATTTGATCAGGAGTTTCTTCATATTCAAAAGATTCCTCTAATACTTTGTACCATTCTGTGCTTTTTACATAACTTTTTCCTTTTATATTTTCTCGAGCAGCATATATCTGAAGTAATTCTCCTGCCAATATTTCTATAGATTTTTTTACTTTACTTTTAGTTTTGATCCACTTATTCGAACCTAAAGTATCTAGAACAGGCTCATTTTTTTGAAAAGATTTATAAACCTGTATTCTATCTATTTGATCAGATGGTACGTATAATTTATCTTCATTTTTATAGTCAATTACTATAAATTCTTTATCTGTAGAACCAAGTTGTATTGTTCCTGTAAATTTTCCAATTCCATGATCAATATGAACTACGTAATCATTTAACTTGAAAGGTTCAGATGAAACACTTGAAGGCAAGTTATTTGAATAAGATTTATATACCCTTTTCTTTTTCCTGCCAAAAATCTCCTTATCAGTTAACAATAAAAAAGATTCATTATCTCCAGTAAACCTAAATCCTTCACCAGCATTTTTAGAAATGATATTTATTTTGTCTTCAGAGAAAATTTTTATGTCATCGAAAATTTTTGTTTTATCCGATCCAATTATTTCTTTGATTCTTGATGGATAATCAGTTGAAATTATGATTTTTTCATTTTTATTTTTGATGTCAATATATCTAAAAATACTATCTTTTGTAAAATCAAATATTTTTGGAATGCTAAATTCAAGTTTATTTAGTTCATTATCAATAGAATTTCTTTGATCAAGCATAAGTGAAATTTTATTTTTCTCTAAACTTTTAGTTAGTTCATTTTTACTCATATATGGCAAAGGAAAATTAGGTAGAATATTTTTTTTCACAATCTTATTTAAGTAGTTATCATTTCTTCTAGTCTCCATTAGGTTCATTTCTAAATCTATATTATGGTTTTCAATTTTAATAATTAAAATATTCTCATTTATGTACTCAAATAATGATCCATTATCAAAAAATCCTGAGTAGAAATTAATTAAATCTGTACGTTCTCCTTTTTTCATTGATGCAAATTCTTCTAATATATTTTTTTTCTCTTCTGCATTTGTGTTACTAAAAAAAATATTATTATTAATTTTTATTTTTTCTAAATCTTGAAAAATATTAGTTTCTTGAACTGGCGAGATAAAAATATTATTTAAATTTTTATAAGATTTCTGACTAGAAGTTTCAAAAAGTTTTATACTTTCAATCTCGTCATAAAAGAAATCAATTCTTATAGGATTTTGTTCGGACAGGCAAAATAAATCTATAATATCTCCTCTTTTTGCAAATTGGCCAACGGATTCAACTATAGAAGAATGTGTATATCCTGAACTAATTAAAGAATCAATAAAATCTTTTTGATTGATTTTATCTCCAGTATGAATTTTCATTGAAAGTTTATCAAAGTTTTCTTTTGATAAAGTTTTTGTACTTAAGGATTGTATTGAAGAACAAATAATTGGTCTTTTATTTTGAAAATAACCTGTTGATAATGCTTCAAGACATCTCATCCTATCTTTAGTACTTTTGTTATCAGGTTTATATTTTTCTAGAAAAATTTCATTTCTTTCTGTGAAATTTAAATTTGAAGTAGAACTACTCCAGAAATTTATGCTATCTAAAATTGCAGAAGATTCTTCTGGATTTGATGTGATTACAACAGTGGGAACATTAAATTTTTCACTTAAAGTAGAAATCAAATATCCGAAACTTGACTTATAAGAAACAAGTTTTTGAGGTATTTTTTTGCGCAATTTACTAACCACGTTAGAAAATGTGGTGTTATTATGTAAAAACTCGTGAACCTCTATCAAATGATTCAATTTCATAATCAGATAAAATATATTTTATTAGAAAATTATTTTTTTGTTTTATTAATTTGTTATAAATTGGAAGTTTAATGGAAAAATTAGAAAAAAGTAGAATAATAATAAAAATAGGTAGTGACCTCATTACAGAAAATGAAAACATATTAAATTATTCTGTAATTCAGGATCTATGTGATCAAATTTCTGAAATTCATAATGAAGGATTTCAAGTTATAGTTGTATCATCTGGGGCAGTCGCTGCAGGGAGGCAATATCTAGGAGTATTAAACAAACAGATAAAAATCGACGAATCTTATCTTATTCATAAGCAAGTATTAGCTTCTATTGGACAACCTTTACTGATGAAAGCTTATGAAAAGTTTTTTTCAAATAATTCAAAAGGTATATCTCAGGCACTTCTTTCTAGGGAAGATTTTGAAAATAGATCTGGCTATCTAAATATTAGAAATACATTAAATGAACTTCTTAGTGTAGATATAATTCCAATAATTAATGAAAACGATGTTGTCTATACTGATGAATTAGAAGATAAGGCTTATGGGGATAATGATAGATTATCTGCAATGGTTGCAAATGCTGTTGATGCTGATATTTTAATTTTATTAGGTACTATTGATGGTCTTTATACTGCTGATCCAAATATAAATAAAGATGCTAAAAAAATAAACATTGTAGAAAATATTTCTGAAGAAATTATAGGCTTTGCAAAGGGGCCTTCTGACAAAATAGGATCTGGAGGAATGGCCTCTAAAATACAAGCTGCAAATATTGCTGTAAATTCAGGAATTGATATGTTTATTGCTTCAGGTTATGAAAAAAATTCAATTAGAAGAATAATTTCAGGTCAAGATATGGGAACAAAATTTGTAGCAAAAGAATCATTAAATGAGTCAAGAAAAAGATGGTTGATGACAGGTTATTCTTCTTCTAAAGGTGAAGTGATCTTAGATGATGGTGCGATTAATGCAATTAAAAATTCAAGTTTATTGCCTGCAGGAGTTATCGAAGTATCAGGAAATTTCTCAAGAGGTGATATTGTTGCTATAAAAAATGTAGAAAAAAAAATAATTGGTTGGGGTATAGCTAATTATTCTTCTAAAGAAATAAGTAAAATTAAAGGTATGAAAACTAAAGAAATGCAAAATGTAGTTGATAAAAATTTTGGTTCTGAAATAATTCATCGAAATAATCTAGTGATAACTATTTAGTATAAATGATAGAAACTTTAGAAAAAAAATTAATTGAAGTGAAGAAATTCTCCTCAGAATTGTCTTTAATCGATTCAAATAAAAGGAAATTATGCTTAAGTATCCTTGCATCAAAACTTATCTCAAACAGTAAAAAAATAATTGAAATCAATTCAAATGAATTAGACGAATCTTTAAAAAAAGGTATAGAAAATCATGTAATCGAAAGAATGAAAATTACAAATACAACTATTGAGAGAATGGTTGATTCATTAAAAAATGTATCTAGCCTAAATGACACTGTTTTAGAAGTTATAGATCAAAATAACAGAGAAAATGGATTGATTGTAAAGAAAGTAAGAGTTCCGCTTGGCGTTTTAGGAGTAATTTTTGAAAGTAGACCAAATGTGGTTATTGAAATAGCATCACTTGCAATAAAATCTGGAAATGGATTAGTTATGAGAGGTGGCAGTGATTGCATTAAGACGAATTTAGCTCTTTTCAGTCTTGTGTCGGAAGCTATGAAAGAATCTGGATTACCTGAAAAATCTATGTATTTTTTAGATTTTACAGATAGGAAGGCCGTGGACATAATTTTATCTATGGACAAGTACATTGATCTACTTATTCCAAGAGGATCTTCCTCATTGGTTAATTTAGTAAATCAAAATGCAAAAATGCCATCAATTACTGGAGGTGTTGGTGTTTGTCATACTTTTGTTGATAGTAATATTGATAGAGAATTAGCCCTTAGCGTTTTGGATAATGCAAAAACTCAAAATACTTCAGTATGCAATGCATTAGACACTGTAATTATTCATCAAGATTCATTGGATTTAGTAGAACCGCTATTTAGTTTATATTTAGAAAAAAATGTTGATATAAGGGCAGATAAGAATTCTTATGAAAAGTTTTCTGGAAAATCAAAAATCAAACTAGCTAAATCTTCTGATTATGGAGAAGAGTTTCTTGATCTAGTAGTTAGTATAAAAACGGTAAAAACTATAGATGAAGCTATTAATCATATTGAAAAATATGGTTCAAAACATTCAGAAGCTATAATCACTAATGATGAAAAACAAGCAAATTATTTTTTAGAAAAAGTAGATGCATCTGCTGTATTTCATAATACTTCTACTAGATTTAATGATGGATTTGAGTTAGGCCTAGGTGCTGAAGTTGCAGTATCAACAGATAAATTGCATGCTAGGGGCCCAATGGGAATAAATGACTTAATGACTTATAAATGGGTAGTTTTAGGAGAAGGACAGATTAGATCTTAAATTATTATGAGTAACTTTAATACAATTATGGTGCCAGCATCCTCGGCAAATTTAGGTTCAGGTTTTGATGTAATCGGAGCATGCTTGAATATATGGAATGAAATTAATTTTAGAAAGTCAAAGTTTAGTATAGAAAATACCGGTTTTGGTTCAAAAAGATTACAGACCTCAAAAGAAAATTTGATTTATAGATCATATATACACACCTCAAATATATATGGAAAAAAAGAAATAGAATTATCAATTAGATGTCAAAACTCAATTCCTACTTCAGGAGGATTAGGTAGTAGTTCCTCAGCTATTATTGCAGGAATATTAATGGCTTATTCTACTCATAATATAGATTTAAATACTGATGATATTTTTCAAATTGCTTCTGATATTGAAGGGCATCCAGATAATGTTGGCCCTGCTTTATATGGAGGAATTACATTGGGATTCAAAGATCTTGAAAAATGGTATATTAGCAATATTAAATATAATAAAAACTTAAAAGTTGTTTCTTTTGTTTCTGACCAAAAAATTCTTACTAAAGAATCTAGGGCTGCTTTGCCAGACACAATTTCTAGAGAAGACGCTGTTTATAATATTACTAGATCTGCTTTGTTAGTTAATTCTTTGAATACAGATGATTTTTCTCTATTAAAATATGCTTTTCAAGATAAATTGCATGAACAATACAGAACGCCTGCAATTAAAGGTTTTTCAACGATTAGTAATGCTGCGATGAATGCAGGAGCAATTTCTACCTATTTGTCAGGTTCCGGTCCAACTATATCTGCAATAACTTTAGATAAAGAAGTAACTATAAATTACGAAATGTTAGATGCAGCTAATAAGCTTCATCTTAACGGAAATGGCATTATTTCTTCAATTTCAGAAAAGGGAGCTTATTTAGTTGAAAAATAATATTGTTGTACAAAAATATGGAGGAACTTCTATTGGAGATGTTGACAAGCTTAAACTAATTGCAAAAAAAATAGTTGATAAAAAATTAGAAGGATTTTCTCTAGTAGTAGTGGTATCTGCAATGGGTAAAACTACCGATGAATTAGTAGAAATGTCTGAAAAAGTAACTTTTAACCAAATTGAGCCAGACCTTCGAGAAAAGGATACATTATTATCAACAGGGGAACTTGTTTCTGCAACCTTATTAGCTATGTCAATAAAATCTTTAGGACAAGAGGTTATCAGTCTCTCTGGACCTCAAGCAGGAATCTTTACAGATCACATTCATGGATCGGCTAGAATTTCGGATATAAATATTGAGAGAATGATTAATGAAATTAATAAAAATAAAATTTTGATTATTGCAGGATTTCAAGGCATAAATACAGAAGGAGATATTACTACTTTAGGAAGAGGTGGTTCTGATACGACTGCCGTTGCTTTAGCAGCAGCTTTGAATGCAAAGGTTTGTGAAATTTTTACTGATGTAGAAGGGATTTATACTACTGATCCAAGAATAGTTTCTAAGGCCAGAAAAATAAATTTTATTAATTATGAAGATATGCTTGAAATGGCAGTTTTAGGAGCTAAGATGCATCCAAGATCTATTGAATTGGCATCTGTTTATAATGTTCCAGTTTATGTTGCTGGTACATTTAGCAAATCAAAAGGAACGCTTATTATAAAAGGGGATAATATGGAAAATAATAAAACGGTTACAGGAATAGCAATAGATAAGAATGTTTCAAAGATTACTATAAAAAAAATAAAAAATAAACCGGGAACTGCAGGGTCTATATTAAGGCCTTTGTCTGATCAATCGATAAGCATAGATATTATTGTTCAAAATATTCCTATGGATGGCTTCATAGATTTTTCTTTTTCTGTTTCGAATGATGATCTCCAGAGAGCATATGACATTTTGATGAATCAAAAAAATCTTGATTTTGAGGATATAATCAAAGGGAGTGGTTTTGCTAAAATCAGCCTAGTTGGAACAGGTATGCAAAATGCCCCTGGTTATGCAACAGAAATGTTTACGGCTTTAGGTGGAGTGAATATAGATATTGAAATGATAACTACTTCTGAAATTAGGATCACTTGCCTTATAAATGAAAACCATGTTAATTCTGCGGTAAATGTTCTACATTCAAAATTTGAATTGGATAAAGAATAATTTTTTGACTAATCAATATTTACCTTTCCATCGTTTATAGAAAAATATTTTCCATCCATAATTTTAGTTTTATCTATTAAGGATATATCTGCAGTAGATAATAGAATTTGATCAAAATCTAAAATTTCAGTTACTACCTTTGTTCTCATTTTTTCATCTAATTCTGAAAAAATATCATCTAAAATCAAGATAGGTTTTCTTTCGGTAATATTTTTTATTTCCTTTGCTTCAGATAGCTTAAGTGAAAGGGAAATAATTCTTGATTGTCCTCTTGATGCTGTAATTGATGCAGGGGCATCATTAAAAATTATTTCAAAATCATCTCGATGCGGCCCTATAGTTGTTATTCTTTGGTCTATATCTCTGGAGTGAGTTTTTTTTAGTGCTTGGTAAAAAATCAACTTTATGTCATCTATACTAGGCTCCTCCTCAAAGAATTTATTCTCACTATTTCTACCTATTTTCGGTAAATACTTTATATTAAGATTTATTTTTTCATTAAAATTTTTGGCAAATTCTTTACTGCTATTTTTTATTGTTTTTATTATTTTATTTCTTTCAAAAAAAATATTTGCTGCCTCCTCAGATAATCTGTTATCCCAAAATTCAATTTCTTTTTCATTACTTTTTCCATCTTTAATGTTTTTAAGTAAGCTATTTCTTTGAAATAGAACCTTTTGATATCTCTGCAAGTTTTTAACATGATCATTATTTATTTGGCTTAAAAGTATATTTAAATATTTTCTTCTTATAAGAGGGGGGCCTGAAATAATTGATATATCATCTGTATCAAAAAACACGGAGTTAATATTTCCTACAAATTCTTGATTTGATACCAATACGCCATTTATTCTGAAAGTTTTTATTAAATCTGAATTTTTTGAAATATCATAATCAATTTGAGCCTTAATATTTCTATTTTTTTCTTCTGCAATTCCCAAAACTTGAGTATGACCACCTTTTTCTAAAAGAGAGTTGCTTATAAGAAATTTATCATTTGAAACTCTTGATGATTTGGCTATTGATAAAAGATATATACCCTCAAATAAATTACTTTTACCTTGCCCGTTTAAGCCAGAAAAAATATTGAAACCTTCTTGTAGGTCTATTGATGAATCCTTATGGTTTCTATAATTAGAAAGAGATAATGTTTTTAATTTTATGTTAAAGCCCTATAAATCCTTTTTTAATATGATAGTTTTTTATCTTTAGCAAGTGTTTGTTTTTTAGCTTTATTTTTGGAATCAATTAAATCAATCGATCAAATTTATGAATAAATCAGTCACAATTGATATATGGGAAACTATAATTGGAGAAAAAGATTTTTCTTCCTTTTCTAGAAATAGGAAAGAAATCAAATGTCATTATGCTTATGATTATTTATCTAAATTTTCAAATAAAATCAATTATTCAAAAACTGTTATAGCTCATGATTTCATTGTTAAGGAAATTGCTAAATTTTCAAGATTTCATTCTGATAGATTATTTCTTGATTGGCTTTTTATTTTCATAAAAAAGATTGATTCTAGTTTATTAAATAAAATGAATTCTCAGGATATTCTTAAGCTTGGAGATATAATTGATAAAGCTTTTCTAGAAAATCCTCCCGAAATTTTTGAAGGAACTCATGAATTAATAAATTTTTGTAGGTCTAAAAATTTAAGAATTGGAATAATTTCAAACACAGGTTTTAATTCGCCCAAAGTATATAGAGAATTCTTTTCTAAAAATAATTTGTTTTATAATACTATTTCTTTATCTAACGAACTGGAAACAGCAAAGCCTCACTCAAAAATATTTTTAGAAACTCTTAAAAATTTAGAGACTACTCCAGAAAACTCTATACATTTTGGAGATAATCCAGTTGCAGATGTACTGGGAGCTTTAAATATTGGAATGGATGCTGTTTTGATATCAAAGAACAACTCTAAAAAACCTATTAATCAAAAGCATATAGCTATTATTGATAACATAATTTTTTCAAATGATGTGATTTCATCTTGGATTTAGCTTTCTATCAAAAAACCAAGATGTCATGAAAAGGATTATGTTGATTGCTACAAAAAGAGCTAAAATTATCAAACATATTTCTAAAAAGAACCTTTCAGGGAACATTATTAATAAGTAGTCTGTTCTTGGGTCAAGAATCCAAAGATCATTTCTAAAAAAAATTTTATGAAACAAAATAAATGTTGAATTGAAATTTATGATCATTCCTAAAATAACAATAAAAAAAATACCGCTCCAAAGTAATAATGACTTATAAACGATGTTATAAATTAAATTAAATAATTGCTTATAACCGTTTTTATAAGTGATTATCATAATTGAAAAAAATATAAAAAAGAATGATATTTTTTCTAACAAAAGAGTTGCCTTTATTAGGTTTTTTACATCCACCATATGATCTATTTCTTTTTGATTAAATAAATTAAATATTGCTCTACCTGGTTGTTGGAGTGATATTTCTATTTTTTCTTGATCGTTTTTAAAATAATCTTTTATTTGGTCAGAAACTGAATTGAGTTGATCTTCATATAAATTAGTTTTATACGATATGTTGTTCCTCTCCCAATTAAATTCATAAATCCAATCAGAAAATGTTATCATTTCGAAACTAATAGTTATTATAAAAGGAACCCAAAGAATATATGATGAAATTTTCAATAAGGGAAAAATTTTTTTGATCATATAATATTATAACTTTTTAAATTATGAAAAAAAATAACATGGATAAACTTGAAAAAATAATTATGAAACTCAGGTCTGATGATGGATGCCCTTGGGATAAAGAATTAACTCTAGAAAAATTAGGCCAACTTACTGTTGAAGAGGCGTATGAGTTATTAGATGCTGTTGAAAAAAAAGATACAAAAAAAATAGTTGATGAACTCTCAGATATTTTAACTCATTTGATTTTTTATTTTCAAATTGGAGATTCTTCCAATCAATTTTCTAAAGATCAAATTATAGATAATGCTTATCAAAAACTTATATCTAGACATCCTCATGTTTTTGATAAATCAAGTAAAAAAAAGTTCAATACTGCAGAAGAGGTTGAGCAAAATTGGAGTTTATTAAAAGGTGAAAAAAATAAAATATTAGAAAATTTAAAATTCAATGGACCTTCAGGGATTTCAGCAGAAAGAATGATAAAAAAGATGTTGGAATTTGAGATAAAATTAGATGAAAAAAATATTCTTGATACTGAAACAGAATACCAAGTAGATTTATTGTTTAATATTTATTTTCAAATGATACAAAATGGCAAAAGTCCTGAAACTGAATTAAGAATAAAATTAAGTAGTATAAGAGAAAAGTTATTTGATTTAGAGAAAAAAGAACGCATAAGTTTTGAAAATTTAGATAGAAATAAAATAAAAAAAATTTTATTTCCTGAGTAGTTTTTATTCTTAATCAATTTTACTAACTTCCAATTCTTAATCCTAAATTCTTTTTATCTATATCTATATTTATCCACTTAAACCTGACTTTCATTTCAAATGAAGTGTCCATATTAAATCCCTTAACTAGAAAATCTCCTAATCGTTATTTCTATTATCCATTTAATGAATTTTTTAATGAAAAGTTATAGAATTTAAGATAATAATTGAAAAAAAATTAGGTAATTTATGACAGAAAACATCCAATTTCCAGAAAGTGATATATTTCCAATCAATACTTTTGTAAATAACAAAAAAAATATTTCTATTGGAGGGGTTGATTTAGAGGAGCTAGCAAATATATATGGAACTCCTCTATATGTATATGATGAGAATACAATTGTAGAAACAATCAAAGATTTCCAAACATCATTTCAATCTGAAATACCCAATAGTGTTATTTCCTATTCAACAAAAGCATTTTCCAATCCATATCTATTAAGATTATTAGATGAAAATGGTATGAATATTGATGTTGTAACAGGAGGAGAACTTGCTATTGCAAAGCATGTAAAATTTCCTTCTCAAAGAATAAATTTTCATGGTAATAACAAATCCCCAGAAGAATTAAAGGATGCGATAGATTATGGATTAGGGCATATAACTATAGATTCATTCAATGAGATTGAAAACCTGAAAAAAATCACTGATGATTTAAATATAACTCAAGATGTTATGATTAGAGTTTCCCCTTCGATTGATCCGCATACTCATTTATTGACCACTACGGGAGTTTTAGATTCAAAATTTGGATTTTCAATTGAAACAGGGGATGCAGAAAAGGCTATTGAAAGTCTTATGTCAATTGATTCTTTGAATTTGCTTGGACTTCATTTTCATTTAGGATCTCCTATTTTTGAACTTGAACCTTATGCAGAAGCTATTGAATATGTATATAAATTCTCTGCTGAGATGAAAAATAAATATGGGCTAGATATTAGAGAATTTAGTCCCGGTGGTGGTTTTGCTATTGGTTATGAAACTGATAAAAAGCCTTTACCAATTTCTGACTATGCAAAGGTTATTGGAGATGCGGTAAAAAAAGCATGCGATCTATATGGTTTTAATGTTCCCAAAATCATTCTTGAACCAGGCAGAGCGTTAGTAGGAAGATCAGGGGTAAGTATTTATAGAATTGGTTCAATTAAGTCTATTCCGGGCGTAAGAAATTATATTTCAGTAGACGGAGGTATGGGTGATAATATTAGGCCTGCTCTATATGGTTCTGAATATTCAGTTTTTTCAGTAACAAAGATTTTAGAAAAAGAAGGATTGATGAAATCAACTATATCAGGGAAATTTTGTGAGTCAGGAGATTATCTTGCAAGAGATGTCGAAATACCTAACCCTACAATAGATGATTTACTGGTATTGCCTGCTTCGGGAGCATATAATTTGGCAATGGCAAGTAATTATAATATGCAAGTAAGGCCTGCAGTCGTTATGATAAAAGATGGGTCTCATTTTCTAATTAGAAGGCGAGAAAGTTATGAAGATCTTTTGAGTACATCATTAATATGACAAGCAAAAATGAAAAAGCATATAACCTATTAAAAAATTCTATAAAAAAAAATTCTATTTCACATTTTTATATCTTTCATGGGCCAAATAATGTAGGAAAGAAAAAATTAGCCTATTCATTTTCAAAATTATTACTTTGTGAAAACCAAGATATAGAAAAACCTTGTTCTGAATGTGATTCTTGTTCAAAAATTGATGAAAAAAAACATTTTGATATTGTTTTCATAGATTCAAATTCAAAAGTAGAAGGAATAGATGAAAATAAATCTGATCAAATCAGATTGCCACATGTCCAAGAAATAAATAGACTTTCTAACCTTGGACCATTTATGGGTAACTATAAAATCTTTATTTTAGACTCAGCTGAAAATTTAAATAATGAAGCTTCTAATGCTTTTTTAAAACTCCTTGAAGAGCCCCCAAAATCATCTGTTTTTTTATTTTTAGTTAATGATCTATCTTCAATTTATCCTACGATTTTATCTAGAGCTCAAAAAATTAATGTTTTAGAAACAAGTAAAGAAGATATAAAATCATATATTTATGAAAAATATGATTTAGAGGAATCTATTATTCAAAAAGTTATTAACTTTTCTCTTGGGAAAATAGAAATCGCAGAAAAATTATCCTCAGACCCTTCTTTAATTGAAGATTATTATGAATCTTATGATAGATTTTTTGATTTTTGTAATAGTGACATAAGTACAAGAATGGAATTTTCTCAAAAATTTTCTACTAGATACAGGACTGATAGAAATGCTATTCATAAAGAACTCAATTTATGGATAGATTTTTGCAATATTACATTTAATGCTATTTATTCAAAAGATAAAAGTGCTATTTTTGAAAAAAAGTTAAGTGATATATTCCAAACTAGTCAAATTAATATTATTGTATTAGAACTAATTAGAACACTAAGTAATTTGAAAAGTAACGCTAATCCCAGATTAGTTTTTGATGTGATGTCTTTAAAATTACCTTTAAAGAGAGAAGAAATAAAAAATGGCTAATTACAAATCTATTGCTATAGATGGACCTGCTGCATCAGGTAAATCAGTCGTAGGAAGGTCTCTGGCTAAAAAGTTATCTTTTGATTTTTTAGATACAGGTATTATGTACAGAGCTATAACTTACCTAATACAAGAAAAAGAATTAGATCCTACAGAAGCCTCAAAATTTTTTATTAATTCAGAATTAACTATAGATTTTGCAAATCTTGAAAATAGAATACTTTTTCAAAAAAAAGATATTACTGCCTTTTTATTTTCCGATAAGATTAATTTGGAAGTTTCAAAATATTCCAAACTGAAATTAGTTAGAAAAAATTTAGTTATTGAGCAAAAAAGAATAGCTGAAAAATCAAATATAGTTATGGTCGGTAGAGACATAGGTACAAAAGTACTTTCTAATGCTGACTTAAAAATATACTTAGATGCATCAATAGAAGTAAGGGCTATAAGGCGATCTAATGAATTTAATGCTCTATCAACTGAAAAAGTAAAGAAAATGATTGAATCTCGAGATATAGTTGATAAAAATAGATCTAATTCTCCATTAGTGATAGATAAGCATGCTTTTGTTATAAATACTGATAATATTTCAATTGAGCAAGTTGTTGAAGATATTTTGAGTCTATATAAAAATGGGTAAGTTATTCAAAATTTGTGATTTAGGATTAAGGTTTACTTTTTTTCTTTTTGGAGAATTGAGAATTATTGGGTTTGAAAATATTCCGAAAAATAAATCTTTTATAACTGTTTCAAATCATCTTTCTATAATTGACCCTGCTCTGTGCGCTTCAGCTGTAGGCAAAGAGTCAAAATTTTTAGCTAAAAAGGAATTGTTTAGATTTCCATTTAACATTTTTTTAAAATTTTATGGAGCATTTCCATTAAATAGAGGAAAAATAAATTTAGCAGCTATTAATTGGGCAAAAGACCAACTAAATTCTCAAGATAATTCTTTACTTATATTTCCTGAAGGTACTAGAAGCAAAAATCTGAAACTACAAAAAGGATTTAATGGTGCAGCTCTTATAGCTATAGATACTGAAAGTATAATTTTACCTATATCAATTTCTGGTTCAGAAAAATGTACACATTTTTTGCAATTTTTATTCCCTAAAATGTCTGTAAATATAAAAATTGGAGAACCTTTTATGATTAATTCTTTACCATTAGTAAAAGATAAGAAATTATATGAAAATATAACGGGAGAAATAATGCAAAGAATTTCTAATTTATTGCCTGAAAAATATAAGAATGGAGACATTGAAAATATAAAACAGTTTAAGCATACGAGAAACATATGATATGAATATTAATGATATTTCTTCAAATTTCTTTTCTTTGAACTCTTTAAAGCAATCTCACTTATCTAAATTTGCTGTGAATGAACAAGATGCATTAAGAGAAGTATCTGAATCAACTGAAAGTTTATATAGAAACGCTTTCCAAATAGATAGAGATAGAATTATACATACAAATTCATTTAGAAGACTAAAACATAAAAGTCAAGTTTTTGTTGCACCAGATGGAGATCATTATACTACTAGACTCACACATGTGATTGAGGTGTCTCAAATAGGTAGAACCATTGCTAGAGCATTAAATCTTAATGAAGATTTAGTAGAGGCAGCTGCCTTGGGTCATGACTTGGGTCATACTCCATTTGGCCATATTGGTGAATCAGCATTAAATGAAATTTTAGATAACGGATTTCATCATTCTTCGCATTCAGTGAAAATTATTGAATCTTTAGAAAAAGATGGCAAAGGCTTGAATCTTACTAATTTTGTAATTGAAGCTATTAGGAAACATTCAAAAAAACAGGGTAAATTTTTAACTGAAAATGCAGTAAAAGGGATGACTCTTGAGGCCCAAATAGTAAGAATTGCTGATGCTCTTGCATACTTAAGTCATGATATTGAAGATGCTAAAAGGTCAAATTTTATAATTAATAAAAAAATCCCTGAAAGTATTATTTATTTTTTCGATTTATCTAGATCAGATAGAATAAATTATTTTGTTACTGATGTAATTACTAATTCTTGGGATTGCACTGGCAAAACAAATATAAGCAACCCTTATATAAAAATGTCTGATAATGTTTCAGATTCTATGACTGAACTTAGGGATTATATGTTTGAAAATTTTTACTTACCTGTAAGTAATTCTATTTCTGGCAAGGTTGCTACAAAAATTATTAAATTTTTATTCAATTATTATTTTGAAAATCAGAAAAACATTCCGATAAAATATATCAGAAAAGATCACAAAGAAGAAGAAAATATTTCAAATTTTATATCCGGTATGACTGATCATTATGCGATAAAAATAGCTGAAGATATTTCGCCAGGTATTACAAAAAATTTAAGATTTCAAAACATATAATTATTAATAAATATTATTGTCATTATTTCACAAAAAATTAACATAATAATGTGTCCAATTTTTTTATTAATAGGTACACTAGGGGAAAGTGTTTAGGAATTAATAAATGGCTCAAGATTTAAAAGATACAATTAAAGAAAAAATTGATCTTTTAGATTTTTTGACAACAAAAGGTATCACCTGGCAAAATCAAGGATCTATCCCCAAGGCTTTATGTATTTTTCATGAAGAAAAAACTCCTTCTTTTACCTTAAGCAAAGACCGTAAAAGATATAAATGTTACGGATGTAATGAAAGTGGAGATGTTTTTGACTACTTAATGTCTGCAGAGAAACTGACTTTTGTTGAGGCTTTAAGGCAATTGTCCGCATATTTGTCTTTAGATTATGATGATAATACTTTTTCAGATCAACTTGAAAAACGCAAGAAAGCAAATATTATTTCTAGCGAAGTGATTGAGGTAAATAGTTTAGCTCAAAATTATTTTTCTAAACAGATATTTGATGAATCTTCTGAGAATTCAAAAAATGTTCGTCATTATTTAGAACAAAGAGGTATAACCACTGAATCAATTAAGCAAAACTTTATTGGTTATTGCCCAGATGGCAATATGGGTAGTTTAATGAATTTTTTTCAATCAAACAAAGTAAATAAAAGAGGAGTATTGAATTCTAATCTTTTATTAAAAACGGATGACAATGATTGGATAGATTTTTTTAGAAATAGAGTTACTGTAGCAATTTTAGATGAAAATTCTAATATCGTTGGTTTTTCTGGAAGATCTTTACATGAAAACTCTAAAAGCAAGTATATTAATTCTAGGGATAGTGAAGTATTTAATAAATCTAATATTCTTTATGGTTTAGATAGAGCATCTGAAAATATAAAACTAAAATCTCAGGCAGTTGTAGTTGAAGGTTACTTTGATTGTATTTCAGGTTATGATAAAGGCTATCAGAATTTGGTAGCAGCAATGGGAACCCAGATCAGCGCAGAAAATTTTGAGAAACTTAAAAAACTTGTTACTTATGATTCTAGCTCAGGTGAAATTATTTTTTGTTTTGATAATGATTCTGCGGGTAAAAAAGCAGCAATAGATACTATTGATAAATTAAAAGAAAATATTTCGAGTGGGTCTAAAAATTCTGAAAAAAAAATTCGTATAAAAATTTGTTTTCCAACTTCAGGAAAAGATCCGGATGAAATTTTTAGAACTAATCCTGTTGAATGGGAAGAAATGATTAATTTGGCTCAAAATTTTATTGATTATCTTATTAATTATTACTCAGAAATTTATCTAAAAGGACCTCAAAAAGATACATATAAATTTTTAGACTTAATTCTTCCATTTATAATTGAATCTTGCGATGAGACACAACAATCTTTCTATCTTTCAAAAATATCGAAAGTTACTGATCTTAGTTATGATTTATTGAAATCTGAATCCTCTAATCTTAGTAAATCTAAATATAGAAAAAATATCAAAACTATAAAAGATGAAGATAGAATAAGAAGAGTAATATTTAATCCAGAAAAAGCTCAAGAAAAACATTTCTTAGCGATCTTAATCGACTCAAATGAATTATTTGAAAATGTAAAAGATGTAGAAGATGTGTACTTTTCAGATTTGCACTATAGGTCAGTTTTTAAGCTATGGAAAAAATCACAAGAAGTAATTGATAGAAAAACACTATCGGAAGACCTAATTTTTATTTATGATGAAATAGAAGATTATTTAAAAAATGATTTTGTAGTTGACCCTGACCTAAGTAAAGATATTGAGCTTGAAAATGTTAAAAATAGACTGGCTATTGATTTTCAAAAACGAAGACTCAATGAGACTGAAATGCGCTTACTAGAACTTGAAAATAATGAACAAAAAGATGAAAACGCAATTACATCTATAATGGATGAACTTGTTAAGATAACTGAAAATATAAAAGAACTAGAAAGGAGCGAGGTAACTTGAAACAAGATACTAGCGACAATGATAATTTAAATGACAATCTCTATATTGATAATGTAGATGATAATGCAGGAATTGATAAGGTGTTAATTTCTAGCTCTAGCTCCTCGAGCTTAGATGACGAAGAAGATTTGTCATCAGGTCCTTCGGGCGATACTTATGCTCAAAATGATGATCTTATGAATATCTTATCTAAGGGTAAGAAAGAGGTTAAGGATACATATGAAGACCCTATAAGGATGTACTTAAAAGAAATTGGAGATGTTAAACTTTTATCTCGAAAAGATGAAGAAGTTTTAGCTCGTACAATTGATTTGAAGCTTAAGTATAAAAATATGCACGATGAACTAGAAGAAACTAGTGCAGATTTAATCAATTCTACAGACTTAATTAAACAAATTTTCCAATCTATTGTTTCTTTGAAACCAATTTTAGAATCTATAGGAAAATTTTATGGAGTTACAAAAGCAGATTCTGTTTCATTGAGTTATTTGGCATCTAAAGAGTCAGAAATAAGTAAAATACATGGAGTATATTCAGAAGACTTAATTAATTATGTTGCAGATGTAAATAATATTTCGAATGATGAAGTAACTACTAAAGTTAAGGAGATTTCTGATTTACTGGGATTGATACCTCCAGATCTAACCGAGTTATTAGAAGATGATTTTACAAATTCTAACTTAAAAAATGTATTGAAAAATAAAGATTTCATGGACCAAATAAATATGTATAAGATGATAATTGATAGTCATTTTAATCAAATTCTTTCTAGGTCTGATTTGGCTCAAAACCACTTAGCTGAAGCAAACCTAAGACTAGTTGTTTCTATAGCAAAAAAATATATAGGTAGAGGTTTAACGCTTCTAGATCTTGTACAAGAAGGAAATATAGGATTAATTAGAGCTGTGGAAAAATTTGATTATAGAAAAGGATTTAAGTTTTCAACCTATGCAACTTGGTGGATAAGGCAGTCTATAACAAGAGCTGTAGCAGATCAATCTAGAACAATCAGGATACCTGTACATATGGTAGAACAAATTAATAAAATACTTAGAGTTTCTAGAAGGTTAGTTCAGGAAAAAGGAGTTGAACCTACTTCTGATGATATAGCTAAAGAACTTGATATGGATACAGACAAAGTAAATGAGATATTAAAAGCATCTCAAGATCCTATTTCACTCGAAGCCCCTATTGGAGAAGAGCAGGACTTAAACTTATCTGATCTTATAGAAGATCAGAATGCAGAATCTCCTCAAAATTCTGCATCAAAAAATTTACTTAAATCTCAAATTATGGAAGTGTTGGAAACCCTTTCTCCTAGAGAAAGGCAAGTTATTGAATATAGATTTGGGATAAATGATAGCAGGCCAAGAACACTTGAAGAAGTTGGTCAAACCTTCGGTGTAACCAGAGAAAGAATTAGGCAAATAGAAGCTAAGGCATTGAGGAAACTAAGGCACCCAACTAGATCTCTAACATTACGAGACTATCTAGACTTTTAGCGTTTAGTTAATAACTAAATACTAAAAGATTTGATTTTATACTAAAGATCTTATATATTTTAAATATAGAATTAAGTATAGGATTTATTTTTGTCATTATCTGAATTACTAGACTACTTGATGATAGCTTTTTTAGCTGTTTACTTATTTTTTGGTATATTTCTTACAATATTTTTAATTTTTTTGATTAGAAAAATTAATCAGATTAAGATTCAGTTTGAAAATGCTAATGAAAAGATAGTTTCATTTAAAGAGTCAATTAATGTAATAAGTAAGTCTGTTGATATATTTAAATCAATATTCAATAAACCTAAAAGTAATAATAAAGAATAGGAAAGAAATATGTCTTCAGAGGACTCTTTTTATAAAGGTTTTTTTTATGGAGCTACAATGGGTTTCATTGCTGGCATAATATACGCTCCTAAGACTGGTAATGAAACGAGAGAAATATTAGGAGAAAACATCAAGGATTGGAAAATTAAGGCTAACGACTTGGTGGATTCTGCTAAAGAAAGATTGAATAATGCAGTGCAAGAGGGTGTTGAAGAATCTAAAAGATCTAGACAAGACCTGTACGATGAATAAGATTATTTAGGATAAGATCCAAGAACTTTTAGTAAAGATGTTATTTTTGATAATTCATCGAGAGCATCTGATATCAAACTATCTTCTACGTGTCCGTCAAAATCAATAATAAATATATAGTTACCTATTTCGTTTCCCTTAGGCCTACTTTCTATTTTTGCAAGATTGATATCTCTCTTAGCAAAGCATTCCAATGCTTTCAATAATAAACCAGCTTCATCAGAAATTTTAAAATCAAAAGCTATAGATGTTTTATCATTTCCTGTACTATTATTGGGGTTGTTTGATAGTACTACAAATCTAGTTATATTATTTTTGTAATCTTGTATTCCTTTGACAGCAATATTACACTTATTTATTTCAGCGGATCTTGAATTTCCAATTGCAGCAATATTATTATTTAAGTTTTTTAAGTCTGAAACTGCTTCAGCTGTAGAGGGATATTCTGTTAATTTAATATTTTTTTTGAGATTTTTTTTAATCCAAAGATTACATTGATTGATGGCTTCAGGTTTACTTATTATTTCATCGATGGCTTTTAAATCAATCAATTCCATTTTAGTTATTAGGCAGGCTTCTATAGGAAGCAATATTTCTTTATTTATATATAAATTATTAGATTTTATTAGGTAGTCAATCGTTTCTAATATTGTTCCAACTCTAGAATTCTCTAAGGGAACAATACCTTCTATTTCTTCTGATGTTTCTACTTTTTCCAAAACATCATAAATAGTTTTTTCAGCTACCAACAATAATTCGTTATGATCTGTATAAATTAATGCGGCTTCTTCACTATAAGTACCTTTTGGGCCAAGATAACTTAATTTTTTGTTTTTATTATTCATTGTTTTTATAAATTATAGTGCTTTGAATTATTATTTTATCAAGAGGGTTTAATGTATTACTTAAGTTATGTGATATTGAACCTGAAGAAGATATGATAGCTATAACTTCTGATTCTTTACTTAAGTCTATATCATTAAGAGTTTTTCCAATTAAGTCGGAATCATTACCTACGGAAATAACTCTTATTTCAGTATGATTGTCTGTATTTGTATAAATTAGTTGGTCAAATTTATTTGCTATAAACGAATTTAGAGTATCACTTATCATTTCATCATATTCAAGCGCAAAATCAAAATCCTCTCCAGAAAAATTCTTTTTATTGGAAATTTTATTTACAAGACATATAGAAATAATTTCATTATTCAAATGCTTAGCTAGCTTGATAGACAAAAAGTTAATTTCATCTTCCATATTTGATGCAACAAAAAAGTTTGCTCTTTCAATTCCAGCTTCAATTAGAGTACTTTTATTATAAGAACTTCCTAAAACGGTAACAAATCCAATATCTTTCTCTATCTCTTCTGCTTTATCTTTATCCAAGCCAATGAATGTTATTTCATTCCCATCTGAAATAAACTTTTTTGCAAGATTAATAGTTATGTTATTCATACCAGAAATAATAATATACATAATTTTATTCCTTTACCAAATATGAGAAATCGTAATTTTCTAAATCTAAAGAGGTTATAACTGAATAATTTTTTTCTTTATACATTTCATATATATCTTTATCATTTAAGTACATAATAATTTTTTTATTTGGTTCATTACTAATTATTTTTTCATAAGAAAAAGAGTTAAAAGGATCAGATTCACTAAGTAAGAAGATAACATCAGAAGATTTAGATATTTTTTCAACTTGATCTTCTAGTGTGTTTTGTTTAAGAATATTTATGCTTTTATTAGATTTATATTTATTTTCAAAGTTATAATCATTATTTTCTGAAAAAACTTTTATGTTATCCGAATAATTTATAATTTTTTCAATTACATATTCTGTAATGTAAGATATTCCTAGGATTGATATATTCATAACATTATACTTTTAATAGTTGTATTGTATCTGCTTCAGAATATTTGTTTATATATTCATATTTATAACTTGAATCATTTTTATTTCTTTTATAGAAAATCATATTTATCCCTAATCTTTTAGATTCTTTTACAATACCCACTCCAGCATTTCTTGATTGCATAAGAATAAAATTTTCAGTATTCAAGTCGTAGTTTATTCTTTTCTTTTGTAAATATTTATTAGCTTCACTTAATACTTTTTCACCAATACTTATTTCACTACCTATTTCGTGATCTATTTCATATTTTACAGGTATTTCAATAACATATAAAAAATAAACATTAGATGAATATTCTCTTATAAAAGGCACTATACAATCTAGAATTTCCTCATTTTTGTCTTTATCTAGAAGTAGAATTATTTTTTTTTGCTTCATAACTAAAGTAGTTTATTAATACTATTATTGTTGCCAATTATGGATAATTCATCATTTTCAGATAAAACTTCATCCGATGATGGGTAAAGTATTATTGAGTCTCCTCTTCTAATTGATACCACAGTTAATTTTTGTGAACCTGGTTTATTCTCAAAACCTGCCTCTGATAAACTAAATCCTATTAGTCTGTCAGGAACAATCATTTTGCTAATTCCTAAGTTTGTGGATAGCTCTAAATAGTCCTCTACAATAGGTGTAAATAAAGTATTCGCAAGCCTATCGCCCATTTCTTCTTCTGCGAAAATCACTCTATCGCATCCAAGCCTACTTAATGTGCTTTCATGAAGAGTAGAAGAAGCCCTTGCAATAACAGTATTTAAACTTAAAGTTTTTAGTAAAACTGTAACCATTACAGAAACTTCTATATTTGAACCAATTGCAACTACCCCAACATCAAAATCTTGTACACCGAGTTCTCTTAGGGCTGTTTCTGAAGAAGCATCAGCTGTAACGGGATAAGTAACTTGCCCTATCATAGACTGAACCTTCTCTTCGTCATTATCAATAGCCATTACATCATATCCAAGTTGATACATTTTACTAGCAAAACTTGTACCGAATCGTCCTAACCCTATTACAACAACTTGAGGTTTTAATTTCATTAACCTATCCTAACTATTTCGTATGCAGGTTTAGCATTTTCTTTATTCCTTTTTCCAACGAACATAATTGCCAATAACATTGGGCCAAACCTTCCAACTATCATTAAAAACGACATAAGTACTTTTGAGAAGTCATTTAAACTTCCGGTTATTCCAGTAGTTAATCCAACATTTCCAAATGCACTTACACATTCAAAAAGTAACTCTCTAAATATGGTATCAGGTTCAAAAGATGAAATAATAATAAACGAAAATATTATTAGGAATATAGAAAAAATAAAAATAATTAATGCCCTCCTAGTTATATCTCTACTTATAGTTCTCTTAAAAATTGTAACTTCCTCTTTTCCAAAAATTGTAGCTATTAATGAAATTATAATTATTGATAAAGTTCCAATTTTTATACCCCCAGCTACTGATAATGAACTTCCACCAACGAACATTAAGGCTAAAGTTGATATGGTGGTACTATTGTGAATCAAGTTATAGTCAACTAGTGAAAACCCTGCGGTTCTTGTAATACTATGAAAAATCGAATAAATAACTTTTTCTTTAATATTATCTTCTGCAATAGTTGCAATATTTGTCCATTCAGAAAATAAAAATTGAACTGATCCAATTATCATAATAATTGCAGTTCCTAATATAATCACCTTAAAATTTAAGGTGAAGAAAATCTCTTTATATTTTGATTGAAGAAAAAGTTTTGTGTTTGCAAATAATTCTAAAATGAAAGGATATCCTATGCTCCCTAAAAGAATTAAAATCATAGTGATATTCAAAAGGTTACTATTTGCTTTTATCTCTCCTATACTTCCTCCATTATTATCACTCAAAATATCAAATCCTGATCCATTATAAGCAGAAATAGAATGGAATATTGCATTAAATAAAGGGTCATAATTATTTCCTAAATTTTTTCCTTGCCAAAGAAAATATATTATTATGAATCCAATCATTTGAAAAATTACACTCATTATAAATATGTTAATGACAAGTCTAATAGAACTTCCTGGAGCTATCTTAGAAGGAGTTGCATCTGAAAGACTTTCATTGATAAGGATTTTTTGTTCAAGATTTAGCCTTCTCCCAAAAAAAATATAAATAATAAATCCAGCTCCCATCATAAACCCTAATCCTCCAATAAAAGATAAAATCATGATTACAGAAAGTCCGAATGTACTCCATGTATCCTCAGATTGAAAAGGAGTTAATCCAGTGACAGTTACAGCAGATGTTGCTACAAAAAAGCTGTCAACTAAAGATACATTCACTGAATTTTTACTTGAGAAAGGTAAAAAAAGTAAAAATGTTCCTAAAAGAATTAATAAAATCAAACCATATAAAATTATTAATGGTGAATTTATACCTCGTCCAGATCTTTTTCTAGATTCTATTTTTATTATTTCAGGAGAAAGTTCTAATGATCTTTTGATTTTGTGGGTTATATTACCGTCTGTGTTAATATTTTTATTTTGATTCATTGAGAAAATAATTTTTATTTATTCATATATAGATTATACTTGTATCACACGATTAAGTTTTTAATATATTTTTATGTCTATGCACTCACTTGAAATAGTCCCTAAGCAATTAGATAGATTGAAATTTTTGCCAATTAATAAATTTGAAGATGTTTTTGTTGCATTTATTCCTGGAGATAATTATCTAAATATAATTAATGCTTGTAAATCACTTCTAGAATCAGGCTATAATCCTATACCTCATATCCCTGCAAGAACTATAGCTAGCAAAGAGCAACTAGAAGATTTTTTATTTCAATTATCTTCTTTAGGAGTAAAAGATATTTTAGTTATTGGAGGAAGCCCTAAGAAACAAGAAGGTCCTTTTTCTGAAAGTATGGATCTTTTTCAAACAGGTCTTTTTTCTAAGTATGTATTTACAATTAATATTGCAGGACATCCAGAAGGTAATCCTGATGATTCAGAATCAGACTTAAATCTTATTGAAAAATCTAAATGGCTCTTCGAAAACAAATTAAATTTTTCTATAGTAACTCAATGGACCTTAGATGTAGAAAAAACTAATAGATGGATTCATGAAATTAAAAATAAGTTAATTCAAGGTATTGATCAAGACATAAAAATAAAAATTGGAATAGCTGGGCCTGCTAAACTTACTACGTTGATTAATTATGCAAAGATTTGTGGAGTTTCTGCCACAGCCTTAATTGTGAGAAATAAAAAATTTGGACTTACAAAGCTTGTTAAACATAATCCAACTGAAATCATTAATGGTTTAAAAAATTATGATCAATTACATTTTTTCCCCTTTGGAGGAATAAAAGAGCTCTCAGGCTGGATGGAAAAATAGAAGGGTATTATGGAAAATTTTAAAATTATTGGAGAAAATATTCACACGACTAGATCAATAAAATTAGGTGGAATTAGAACTCAAAAAATAGATGAAAAAGATGTAATTACTTATAGAAAAAAAGGTGATAATTTTTCTGTAATGGATATTCCAGAGCATTTTGAAAAGACACAACCTTATAAACAAGGTCAATTAAAGCATTTTATGATAGCAATATGGCATGGCATGCACGGTAATAATTCCCAAGGAATAGATTATATTAAATGGGAAATTGATAGGCAGATCTTAAATTCTGCATCTTATTTAGATATAAATGTCGATGAATACAGCTATAAACTTGAAGAACAAATAGTAGCTATGAAATGGCTTGTGAATATCATTAAAGATCTTTCATCCATACCTGTATCCATTGATTCTTCAAATCCTGAAATTATTAAGGCTGGATTAGAGGAATATGACAATCATATGAGGCCTATGGTTAACTCCTTATCATTAGAGAGAAAAGATCTAATAGATACGATAGTTGATTACGATGCTCAAGTTGTTGTGAGTGCTGCTAGCGAAAGTAGTATGCCTGAAGATGCTAATGAAAGATTAGATAATCTTTATACCTTAGTAAATTTCTCACTCGATAGAGGATTGGAAATTGAAGACTTATTTATTGATCCGTTAATTTTTCCTATTTCAGTTTCTTCGGCTTATGGGAAGGATGCTTTAGATGCAATTTCTTTGATAAAGGATAAATGGCCACAGGTAAATATAACAGGCGGAATGAGCAATGTTTCTTTTGGTCTTCCAAAAAGAAGAATAGTAAACGATGTTTTCATAAGTTTAGCCATAGATAGTGGAGCAAACTCAGGAATCATTAATCCTGTAGAATCTAAAATAGATAGAATTTTAAATATAGACAAAAATAGTGAGGCATTTTCGATCACAAAAGATATGTTGGAAGGTAGAGATGAATTCTGTGTCAACTATCTCTCGGCATACAGAGAAAATAGAATCTAGATGTATATAGTCCGTTTTTTTATTTGGCTGTTTTCTCTAATAGCCGATATTACCAATGAATTTATTGATAAAAATGTACCTCTCTTGAGTGCAGCAATATCCTTTTATGCTTTTTTCTCTATATTTCCCCTCTTATTAGCAATTATTATGGTGTTTTCTATATTTCTAGGAATTCCAGATTTTGAGAAAACCATTCTAGATTCCCTCAAGAATCTTATTCCAATTTTTGATGAACAAGATGATGAATTCTTAATGGGATTTTTTGATAGCTTAACATCTAATAGATTGGCCACAAGTACAGTTGCTGCAATAGGGCTTATTTTCGCATCAAGTGCAGTTTTTGGAAGTATCAGAAAAAGTATTAATTTTATTTGGGAAATTGATAAAAAAAGAAGCTTTTTTCAAGAACGAATAATAGATTTTACATTACTTTTTGTAGCTTCATCTTTACTTCTTATATCTTTTATTTTGACTACAGGATTAAGTTTCCTAAGCGAATTGATTCAAATTAATTTTCCTGATTCTCCATATATAGATCCAAATATTTGGAATAGATTAGCCCTATTAGTTCCTCCTTTACTTACATTTTCTGTATTTGCTATATGCTTTTGGTGGTTACCTAATATTAAATTAAATTTTTTACATATTCTTCCAGTAGCTATTTTAGCGACTTTAGCAGAGGAAATAAATAAAATGGTTTTTATTCTTTATCTTAGGAACTACAGCGGAGTATCAGGTTCTATTTATGGCGGAGTAAGTGCAATTATAGTATTCATGGCTTTCATCTATATTTCTTCTATAATTTTATTAATTGGAGCCCAAGTATGTGCAAGATTCACTATATATTTGAACATCAGAAAACAAAATCATCAAAATAAAATTTTAGAGTCTAGTATAGAAAGATTAGATTAAATTTTTTCGATTTGAAGGTTTACTGATAAATCATCAGAAATCTTAATTAAATTATCCTTTACTTCACAAAATTCTATTTTTTCAGCAAGAGAGTTATTTGAAATATATTCACCATGTCTAGAAACTGTTTCTTGAACTATTTTAGCCCCATAAATTTTTATATTTATATTATCTGAAATTTCTAAATTTTCTTCTTTTCTTTTATTTTGAACAGCTCTTAGAATATCTCTTGCAATTCCCTCGATTTTCAAATCTTCATCAATATCTATGTTTAGAGATATAACAATTTTTCCATCATTTATTTCTCTAGTTTCTGTTCCTGGATTTGATTCTTTTTCTAAGAAATACTCATCTTCTTTAAGAACAATATCTAAAATATCAATAGTTTTATTAGAATTCATTTTCCAATTATAATTATTTGCAGCTTCCATATATTTTCCAGTATTCTTACCCAATTGAGGACCCATTTTTCTCAAATTGATTTTTATTTTATTTCTGTATAAAGAATCAGAGTTTTCATCAAGAATCATATTTTTAGCATTTACTTCTTCTAAAATATAATTTTCAAAATCTTTTAACCACCCAATATTATCTCCTGCAATGATTATTTCCTTAAGAGGCTGCCTTACTCTAATATTATTTGTTTTTCTAATTCCTAAACCAGCAGATGAAACATCTCTTACCAAATCCATTTGTTCTAAAAATTTACTATCATTAGGGAAATTATCAGATTTAGGCCAATCACATAGATGAACACTTTCTAAGGAAGTCAATTTAGTATATATTTCTTCAGAAATTAAAGGCATCAAAGGAGATAGAACCTTTGTAGCATTTAACAAAATTGTATATAAAGTATCATATGCATTTCTAGAATCAGTATCATCAGCATGTTTCCAAAATCTTGGTCTACTTCTTCTTATATACCAGTTGTTAATTGCATCAATAAAGTTTGGTACGGCTTGGCAGGCAGATGAGATGTCATATTTCGACAAATTTGTCTCAATATTTTCTACTAATTCTTTTGTCTTTAAGAGAGCATAAATATCTAAAGGATTTTTTGATTTGTAATTTTCCTTTGCAGAAATATTTTCTGCATT
>CEUA01210691.1_pt1 | contig 36747 bp, 25 predicted proteins | sample 361541 | NCBI WGS metagenome assembly CEUA01 (sample SAMEA2623079, study PRJEB7988) | marine metagenome | isolation source: saline water (ENVO:00002010), including
TTTGATAGCTCAAATGATAAAATTGTTTTTGTTAATGTTGGCGGTTCTAATCTTACTATTGATGAGTTTAAAGCACTCGGAGGAGTAGAGGTTTCTGGTAACTCTTTTGATAACCAGACAAGAATTCTATTTGGACAAGATAGTTCAGGTGGAAGTGGTGAATTAGCAGTTAATGGTATTTATGACTCTGATTTGACTTCTATTACTATAGAAGTTCTATCGGATTCAAATTTAACAGCTTCATCAAGTGGAGACTTTGGGTAATTTTTATAACTTTGCCTTATTTAGGCCCTTTTTGGATATTAAATTATGGGAATTAAATAAGGAAAAAAAATTAAAAAGGGTATTTACATTAATAAAATTTTGTTACATTCTGTTACAAATTAATTATAAACGTAATTGACCTTTTTAGGAGAAATAGTTTATTTATTTAGCAAGTGATTCGAAAATGATAGAATTACTTTTGTTAGTTACATAAGGAGAGAGAAAAATGGCTACAATTAATGCATCATCATCTGCGGATATTATCGTACCATCAAATAACGGCGACACTTATCGTGGTTTAGGCGGTGACGATACTTATATAATTTCAAATGCTGTGAACGGCGATGTTACTATCGTTGATACGGTTGGAACAAATACAATCCAACTTGTTGATGGACTATCTATTAGTTCAACAAAGTTTGCTGCTGACTCAGTTAAGCTTACATTATCTAACGGTTCTACCGTTACAGTTAATGGTGCTGATAACTTTACTTTCGAAATCGGAGGTAACGAGACTTCTGGAACAACTGGATCTTCAGTTGATTATGCTGGACTTGCTTCAGCAATGGGAGTTGCAAGTTTACCTACTGGTTCAACAATTTCAGATGGTACAGGTGGTACAATTTCTGGAACTTCAGTCGGAGCTAGTGCAACATACACTCTCTCAGCTAGCGCTAATACTGTAGCCGAAGGTGGTTCAATTACATATACTGTAACTGCATCATCGGCTCCAACATCTGATGTAACTCTAACTTACAGTGTAGTCGGTAATGATCTAGGTGGTGCTGCTACGTCAGCTACTGCTGATGATATTGTTTCACTATCAGGATCAGTGACTATTGCTTCAGGTTCTACAAGTACAACATTTTCAATAACTCCAAACACTGATGAATCAAATGAAGGTTTAGAAGGTATTAAAGTTTCTCTTCTTGATTCAGATAATGCAGTTGTTGGATCTCACACAGCTTCAATTTCAAATACTACTGCAGCTGCTGCAACAACATCAAATCTAACAACAGGTGTTGATACTATTGCTGCTGGTAGTGGTGATAATACAATTGGCGGTACAATTACAGCTGCTAACGGTGTAGGATCAACTGCACAACCAGGCGATGTTATCGATGGCGGTGCCGGTACTGATGTTCTTAAATTATCATTAGCTGGTACATTAACTGGTGATCATACAATTTCAGGACTTGAAGTATCAAATGTTGAAGAAATTCAAGTTAATGGTTTCCAAACAGACAATGGTCAAGATTATACTTTAGATATGACATTAATGACTGGTGTGGATACAATCGGTTTAGTAGCATCTTCTGCTACTAACGATCTTACCATTAGTAATATTCCTAACCTAATGACTGTTAATGCAAAACAAGGTGGTGGTGACCTAACAGTTACTTATCTTGCAACTACTGTTGTGGGTACTGCTGATGCACAGCAAATAAATGTTAACAATTACACTGGTGCACTTCTTTCAATAGCAGGTGTAGAAACTGTAACGATTGATAGCTCAGGCGTTAAATCAACTATTACTGCATTAACAACAACATCAATGACATCATTGACAGTTACTGGTGATGCTTTACTCACAGTTACAAATGCAATTGAAAATGGAACAACATCTATTGATGCTACAGGTTCAACTGGTGGTGTAACATTAACTCTAACACCAACAGCTGCAACTGGCGTGACTTTTGCTGGTTCTGAAGCTGCTGATACTCTTATCGTTGGTGGAAGTCTATCATTGTTAACTCCAATTGATGGTAACGGTGGTGTTGATACTGTATCTATCTCAGATGGTGCAACATTAACTTCATTAACTGGTACTATGCTTACTGATATCGAAGTGTTAGCTGCTTCTGCAACTGATACTGATCAATATAATACAAGTTACACTCCAGGTATTACTGCTGTTGCTTCATCTGCTGCAACCGATAGTATTACTTCTACTCAGGTTACATTCAGTTATATGGATGCTGAAAATTCAACAGCAACAATTTCTGGAACTGAGGATGTAACACTTTCACTTGCTGTGGACGGTGCTGCTGATGTTGGTAACATTACAGTTGGTCTTGCTACTCAAGCTTCATTAACAAATGCTGATATCGTAGCAAATGATTATGAAACAATTAATCTAACTGGTGGTGTGCTTACTGCAACTGGTGTTACAATATCAATTTTTGGTGGTACTGACTTATCAGTACTTAATGTATCCGGTGGTAAAATTACTGTATCAGCATGGAATGGTGGTACTTTAATTACTAATATTGATGCAAGTGCAAGTGCTGCATTTGTTATGCCTTCAAGTCCAGCAACAACACTTGCTGATACCGTTACAGGTGGTGCAGGTAATGACACACTATATGGTGGTGCTAAAGTGAGTACTGTTTCTGGTGGTGCTGGTAATGATACATTATACGGTGGAGCTTCAGGTGATACAATAGAAGGTGGTGCCGGTAATGATACAATTTTAGGTCAGGCAGGTTCTGATATTATTAGTGGTGGTGCCGGTAATGACATTATTGAAAATGATGTTGTTGCAAACTTCGAAGATTTAGCATCTCCTGATGTTATTGACGGTGGTGAAGGTACATTAGATATTGTAAACTTTGGTTCAAACGTTAACTGGACTATTGCTGCGGAAGATCTTTCAATCAAAAATATCGAAAGAATTACTTTTGATTCAACTGGTAATGCTTCAATCACACTTAATGACGCAGTTTACACAAATGCCGGTGAAACAAATCTAGATATTAGAGACACTGAAGGAACTGGTACATTTACTGTTGTTGCTTCTGCTTTAAGTGCAGCAAATTCTGTTACTGTTACAACAAGTGGTGCTGCTATTGTAGATACTATTACAGGTGGTGCAGGCGATGATACTCTAAAAGTAACAACTAATGCTACTGGTTCATGGGCTACTACAGATACATTTACTGGTGGTAAAGGTACTGATGAAATGATCATTACAGTTGGTAATGCAGCATTAGCTCAAGCTACTCAAACAGGTGTTACAGCTGTCGAGAAAATTACATTTATTGGTACAGCTAGTAATGCTTCAAACTGGACACTTGCTGATGCAACATTTGTTACAACAACATTAGCTGCTGTAAGAGGTGTAGTTGATGCGAGTGGTATGACAGGTTCTGGTGTTCTTACATTTGTAGGTTCAGCTGAAGATGACTCACCAATTACATTAACAGGTGGTAGAGGTAATGATATCTTAACTGGTACATCAACTGCTGCTGCTGTTGATATCATTTCTGGTGGTGCTGGTAATGATACTATTGATGGTGATGCCGGTATTGATAACCTAAGTGGTGGTGAAGGCAATGATATCTTTAATGTTACTATTAATGGTGACTTTATTGGATTAACATCTGCTGAAACCGTTGATGGTGGAACTGGTACTGATACATTAGCATTTAACGATGATACTAGCTCAGCAACAATTGCTGCTGCTGACTTAGCAAACATTAGTGGTATTGAAATTATTTCAATTGCTGGTAATGATGCTGCTGCTATCACTCTTTCAGATAGTGTATTTACTGCTAACGGTTCTTCAAGTCTTAGAATTTCAAGAGATGATGATACTGTTGTTAACTTTACTGTTAATGCTGGTGGATTAAGTTCTGCTAACTCACTTGATGTAAGGCCTGCAGATGGAGGTTCTTCAACTGATATTCTTACACTAGGTGCTGGTGATGATACTGTTAGATATAGTGACGGTGCTCATTTTGATACTGCTGACGTTATTAACGGTGGTGCTGGTACAGATACTCTCCTAGTACTTCAAGCTGGTAATGCTCATAGTGCGACATATACTAATGTGTCTAACATTGAGGCTATCACTTATACTCAAGTAAATGGTGGTACAGTAGGCGGTACTCTTGCTGATGGAAACTTTGTAAGTCTTACATTAGCTCCTGTAAGTGGTGTTGGTTTAACAACTGCATTAACTTTTGATGGTACTGCTGAAAATGACTCAAGCATTAAACTAACAGGTGGTACTGCTGGTGATACATTGACTGGTACAGATACAACTACTAAGGGTGATACAATCCAAGGTAATGGTGGTGCTGATACAATTGATGGTAGTAAAGGTGGCGATATTCTAACTGGTGGTGCTGGTGCAGATATCTTCACATATAATGCTGTTGCTGATTCAAATACTGGTGCTCAGGATTCTATAACTGATTTCTTATCAGGTACTGATGGTTTAGCTATTACACTTGACTATAGTTCTTCTACTCAAGATACAACTATTACTGCAGATGTAACTACAGCAAAAACATCTAAAACACTTGTTCAGGATTCATTTACTGGTGAAAGAGGTCAGACTGTTTATAGTACTGATGATTCAACTCTATACATCAACTATAACAATGATAACCTAGTAACATCACTTGATTATGCAATTGGTATTAATGCAGGTGCAACAGCAACTACTACAGTAGCTGATGCAGATATTACATGGACAATTAAAGGTGGTTCAGGTGCTGATATTATCACTGGTAATGTTAACGCCGATACAATTGAGCCAGGTGCTGGTATTGATACTATTAATTCAGGTAGAGGCGCTGATACTTTAACATTAACTGCTGATGGAGCTGATGACGTTATTAGATTACAAACTAATGAGCTGTATACAGATGGTACTTCAGTTGATAATGGTTCAGTTGCTGTTGACGCAGTTACAAACTTCCTAGTTGGTGCTAGTGGTGACCAAGTAGAGATTTCACTGGCTGCTATTGAAGCAATGTCAGGTGTTATTGATCTTATTGATCCAGGTAATGCTGCTAACAGTACTGCTGCTGGAGATACAATGGTTATTACTGATGGTGGAACTGGTACTTATAACTTAAGTGGTGCAACTACTTCAATTATCGTTTCTGTTCAAGCAGTTGGTACACTAGGTGAAGCTGGTCTTGAAGATTTAATCGAAGATAACGCTGCTAATGAGCTTATTGCTTCTGGTGCACAAGCTGTTGGTGATGCATACCTATTCTTAGCTGATGATAGTTCAAATTCTGCTCTATACTTAGCTGTTGTAGGAACTGCAATTGGTGATAACGGCGCTATTACTGCTGATGATGTTCAACTAGTTAAGTTAATAACATTCACAGGTAATGATGCTACTCAAAGTTACCACGCTGATAACTTTGAAATTATTGCTTAATTACTAAAACTTATTAAATAAGAAGGGGAACTAAGGTTCCCCTTTTTTTTTGGAAAATGGAAAACCTAAATTTAATCGATATTGAAGAGCTTATTCTTTCTGGCAATATTGTATCTGCAGAAAAACAAATTGATGATTTTCTGATCAACCATCCTAATAATCCTGATTTATACTATTATAAAGGTCTATGTATACTGACCACTAATAAATTTACTAACTCTTTAGAATACTTCGATAAAGCTATAGAATTAGATCCTAAAAACAATATTAAATATAAGAACTCAATATCTAATGTCTATCTTAAAGGCGGCAATACTTATTACGATTTAAATGATTTTGATACTGCTAATGAATTATATGATAAAGGGCTCGGTTTTAATAATAAATCTATTGAATGTATCTTTGGTAAAGCTAATATTTCTTATAAAAATGGTTCATATGATGAGTGTATTAAAATAAATAATAAAATACTCTTAATTAATGATGCTTATACGCCATCAATATTTATGATAGGTGCATGCAAGCAGAAATTAGGTAATCATTCCAAAGCTATTGAATTTTATAATAAAGCTATTGAAATATCGCCTAAATTTCTTAGGGCACATATATGGTTGGCAACTTTGTATCTAGAATTAGATCAATTTGAACTTTCATTAGCTACTGCGAAAAATGCCCATATGATTGATCCTGATAATATTGCAATAGATAAAATTATTGTTAGTAATTATTTAAAATTAGAAAAGTTTGATAATGTATTAAGTTATCTTGATACAAATTATTTAAATTATGCTTCATCTAAATCTATTCCAAAATTTGTTTATGGATTAAAAACATTTATTAGAGATATAAAAGTAATTAAAGATTATGATGATAGTTACTTATACAATCCACTTGAAAAGATAAATACTTTCAAGATCGATAAAAATAGTCAATATAATGCTGTTATTGATAAAGTTGACAATCTTATTACTCAAATTAAAATTAACAATAATTCAAAAATAAAACAATTTTGGAATAATTATGAATTTAATGATAATAGTATTGTTCAAAATTATTTTATAAACTTTGTGAGTCAATATAAGAATAAGTATGGATCTGAGAGTGATTTATTTTTTGATGATCTCTCTAATAATTTAAGAGTTAACTTTAGTATTGTACATAATGTTGGTGAAAAACTAATAAAAGGTCAGACTAATCAGTATAGTTTAATGAATGGTCTTTTCTTTTATTCTGAAAGTTTGGAAGAAATTTATAAAGATCTAGAAATAAGTTTATTTTATGGTGATCCATCTTCTTCGTATTGCTTCGATAAAAATGTAAGTAAAATTATCACTGTTGAAAATGTTAGTTTAATATTATTTCCTGGTATATTTAATTTTCGAATATTATCCAAAGAAGAACATGATTATGTTTTTGGAGTAATTAATTATCTTAGTATTAAATAAATAATGAGGTTTTATAATGTCTTATAATGGTGTTTGGTTTTATGGAATTTCAGGTTCAGGTAAAACCTTTGCTTCAAAGTTTGTTAATGGCAATATTGATAATGGTTTTTTAATTGATGGGGATTTGGTAAGAAAACATATAAGCTCGGATTTAAGATATGACCTTGATAGCAGGCTTATTCAACTAAGTAGAATATTTGGTATTGCAAAAATTACTCTTGAAAATGGAAATTTTCCGATATGCTCAAGTGTTTATATGTCTCAAGACCTTGAAAAACAACTTTCTGAGTACAATATATTAGTTATAAGGGTCGAAAGAGATATTTCTAGTGCTCGGGTAAATAATCCCACCTATGAAGAAAAAAAAGATGTAGTTGGTATTGATATTTCATATCCTAAACTTCAATCTGATTCTCTTATTAACTCTGGAGGGAATGACTTTTGTTTAGAGATAAAGAAATTAAACTTATTTTAAACGATATACGTTACTTGATTGATTACTCTAATCTTAAAGATAATTTATTATGTAGTAAATCTAATGCATTTTGTAATTTAGATGATTTTGAGACTTTTTCAAAAGATATCTCTAAGGGCATACCTATGCTTTTGCCAGCTAATTTAAAATACTTTGATTATCCAGATAATTCATCATTTAAATTAAGCATAGAAGAAGTTGCGAATAAAATTTTTATGGTAGATAGACTAGACTATATTGGCATTAAACAATTCATAGCAAAAGGGTTAGAATTTAGTTCAGGAGGAACTCCAAAAAAAGAATATATAGATATTGTTAATTATATAAGTAAAGAAAACAAAAAATGTATCGACTTAGTAAAAAAATTAAATAATGAAGGAAAAACCGTATGTTCTTTTCAAACTAGAAATATACCCCATATTGGTCACGAAAGAATAATTGAAGAAGGGTTAAAACATTGTGACTATTTAGTAATAAACCCCTTAATAGGCGTTAGAAAGAAAGGTGATTTTAAAACAGAAATTATTGAAAAGGCTTTTCAATTTTTGATAAATAATTTTTATGGAAGTAGAGTTATTTATGCCCCTATTTTTGCAAATATGTTTTATTCTGGGCCAAGGGAAGCATTTCATCATTCAATTATGAGACAAAATATTGGATTTACTCACTTTATTGTTGGAAGAGATCATGCAGGTGCTGAAGGTATATATGATGAAGAAGCAGCTTTTAAATCTTTAAAAAATAATAAACTTAATATTAAGGTAATACCAATTGAAGGGGCATATTATTGTAAGAAAAAGAAATCTGCTGTAATTAAGGGCGTTGATAGCTATAATAAAGATAATTTAGTTAATATCTCTGGTACAAAATTTAGGGAAGCAATTATTTCAAATTCTAATTTTGAATTTGTTAGGCCGGAATTACAAAATTATATTAATAAGTTTGGAGGTGACATCTTTGAATGATTAAAAAACCTAAACATATTTTACCAACTATTGGACCTTCAACTGAAGATGAAGCCTCATTGAAACAAATTTTAATGATGTCTAATATTGTTCGACTTAATGGTAGTCATAATACTTTAAAATGGCACAAAGAAATTATAAAAAAAATAAAGAAAATCAATAACTCTACTGTAATTCTTTTTGATATTCCTGGAATAAAACCTAGAACTTTGAATGATTCAGATATTAGTATAAAAAAAAATCAAGTAATTAAGTTAGTAGATAAAAATTATAAAAAAAGCACCAATAACACTATTATATTGTCTAACCCCATTCCATCATTACATAGTAAAGCAGATAGTTTCTCAATATCTGATGGTCAATATCAATTTAAAATAATGAATAAGGGTAAAGGCTTTATTGAAGGTAAATCTAAATCAAACTGTGTCATCAAGCCAAAAAAAGGAGTAAATATTCCATTTAGTACCTATGACGAAAAACTACAACGTAAAGTTTATGAAACATTTATTCGTAAATCAAAAAGTATTGGCTATGATGCTCTTGGAATTAGCTTTATACAAGAGGCAAAAACCTTATCTTATTTAAAATCAAAATTTCCTGAAATTATTATTGTTTCTAAAATAGAAAATGCTATTGGTTTACAAAACTTAAGTGATATTTGCTCAAATTCTGATGCGGTTATGATTGATAGAGGTGATTTATCCGCAGAGATTAAAGATTACAATCTCTTTTCTGCAATAACATCAATTGCAAAAGAAACTAAATTAAAAGGAAAGCCACTAATAATGGCAACTGAGAACCTTGATTCTATGCAATTAAGATCATCTCCAACCAAAAGTGAAATAGTATCTTTAGGTTACAGCACATCATTAAATACAGATAAAATTATGCTTAGTGAAGAAACCGCGATTTCGCCAAATTGGAAGAACATTATTAATTGGCTTAATAAATTCTTATTAAATGAAAGCAAAAATATATATAAAAATGTATTTGGAGATAAGCGCTTAGTAGAGGATAAAAACTATTCTATATGGAAAACTGTTTCACAGTTAGAAGATACTCCAATAATTATCTTTTCAAGAAGTGGTGAGGCAATACAAAAAGTAAAATCGGTCAACCCTTTTGCTAATATATTGGTTTTTACTGATAGCAGTAGGACCATAAAATTAAGTAAGTTTTGGATTAATGTAGAATGTATATATCTGAATAAATTTGTTAATACTAAAGGTAATAAATTTGTTTTTAATACACTTAAATCTTATAGAAATTATGTTTTTAACAAAAATAGTTCTGCTGCTGTTTTGTATATTTCCAATCCAAAACCAGGATCAAGAGCTAATACAATTTCAATAATTCAAAAAGATGAATTCTTCTAGTATTTATTTTAGGTGCATTACTTATGAGTAATAACAAAAATAAACATCAGCAAGCTGTAGATCAATTAATTAGAGTTTTTTCTAGCCAAGATCATAAAAATGTTGTCGATCTAGGTCTTAAATATATCAAAATATTTAAAGATTCTCATGTTATTCATAATATTCTTGGTGCATCATTCGGCTCTATTGGCGAAAATGATAAAGCTGAATTTCACTATAAGAAATCTATCAAAATAAGTCCAAACACTGCAATTACTTATACAAATTATGCTAATTTATTAAAGAATTTAGGAAGATTAGATGAATCAATACTCAATTATAAAAAATCTATCGAATTAAACCCTAACTATTATAAGGCTTATAATAATTTAGCCATTATATTACATGAAAGAGGCCAATTCCTTGATGCAAGATTATTATATGAAAAAGCTATAGATATTGAAGAAGATAATTTTTTAGCTTTTTATAATATTGGTAATGTCTATCGCGATTTAGGTTTAGTATATGCTGCAATAGAAAATTATGAGAAAGCGATAGCACTTAATAATGATCATTTACCAATTCATAATAACCTTGGTTTGTGTTTATTTAATGTAGGAAGATATGACGAGGCTATAAATGAATTTGAATTTATTATAGATAAAGAGCCTAAAAATGCATCATCCATACAAAATTTAGCTTCTTGTTATAGAGCCATAGGGGATTTTAATAAAGCCTTAAAGTTTAATGAATTATCTTTTGATCTAAATGAAGACAAGAATTTAGTAGATAAGTTATTAACAAATAGAGGTGGAATAGAATTCGACTCAGGGCTATTTGATAAATCGGTTCAAAGCAACAATAAGGCATTAGAAATTAACCCAAAATCTTATTCAGCTTATGATAACCAATGCTTAGGTTTTCAAAAGACAGGTAAATATGATGAGCTTAGGAAAACATATAATTCTTTGTACCAAAATCTTGATAGTTCAAAAAATATTCAATCAAATGATGATAATATTAATAAAAAAATAGAAAAAATGAATAACATTGTAGCATTAATAAAGAATAGCGGAAGAACGGGGTCTATTTTTCTACATTCCCTTTTAGATGGTCATCCTGAAATCATAACAACACCAGGTGTATATTTTAAAGGGTTTTTCCATCCTGAAGTATGGGAGATGCTATATGTTGGAAATAATAACTCCAATTGGAAGACGGTCTTAGTTTCAAACTTTATTTCTATGTATGATGCATTTTTTGATTCAAAATCATTACTTGATGTTCCGGGTAAACCTATGAGTGGACCACCGGGTTACTCTGCAGGTTTAACAACATTAGGAGATAATAAAGATACTTCATTAAAATTAGATAAAAAGAGGTTTGGACAGTATTTATTTACTTTTTTAGAAGGATATGAAGAAATGTCGAGGGCAACCTTTTTTAAGTTAATTCATTTAGCTTATAATGCCACTATTAATAGGAATTTAAGCCCAACTTTACTCTTTTTTCATATTCATAACCCAACATTTGTTGAATCGGCTCAATTTCTTAAAGATTTTCCAAATACTAGATTCTTACAAATAATAAGAGAACCAGTTCAAGCACTTGAAAGCTGGTGTAAGATTGATCCTAAAATAACAGATATCACAAATATGGAGCATGAAGAAAATAATAAATTTATTAATAAATTTGCAATAGTATTAAATTATCTTAATAACCAAATTATTGATAAATCAGTATCTAATGCTGTTTTAAGGCTTGAGGATTTAAAAAAGGATCCAATTAATACACTAAAAAAACTTTCTAATTGGTTGGGTATAAAATATATAGATGAATTACAAGAACCTTCTTTTGAAGGTAATTATTATTGGGGTATTTCCCGTACTACCCCCAATGTTAAGGGTTTTTCAACTGAAAGTGTAGATAGGGAGCTCGGTTTGTTTTTTTCACAAGAAGATATAGCTAGGATTAAACCTCTTTTTAGTGTTTTTAATGCTTTTTATAACTATGAAGAGTTTGATAAAAACAAGCAAATTAATGAATTAGAGTATATTTCAAAACAATTAGAGAAACCTTTTGATTTTGAAGAGAAAGTTTTATTAAGAACTAAAGGAGATAAATATTCTATTGATGTTCAAAAAAGATATTTAAGAATTCTCATGAAAAATACTATTGAAGAAATTAAAAAAGAAGATAAATACCATAAAATAAAAAATATGATTTGATCTTAAATGAAGAACGATATTAAAAATATTTTAAATTTATTTAATAAAAGACAATTTGAGGAAGTTAAACAACTTGCCTTAAATATCTTAAAAGAAAATGAAGATTCTCAAATATACCTTATCCTTGGAATGACACATTCAGAATTGAATGAAATTAGTGATGCAGTAAAAGCAATAAAAAAATCAATTGAAATTAAATCTATCAATCCTGATGCTTATAATAATCTTGGTACAATATTTAATAAAATAAAAGATTACGATAATGCTATTTTAAGTTACGAGAAAGCTATAGAACAAAAAGATAGTTATTTCCAAGCATACTTTAATTTAGGTAATTCTCTTAAAGCAAAAGGTTTGATTGATGAAGCTAAAAAGAGTTATTTAAAGAGTATTAAAATTAATTCTAATTACTTTGAGGCCAATCTTAATTTAGGTATTATTTATCATAATGAAAGTCTATATGATGAAGCAATAGATTGTTTTGAGTGTGCTATTGAAGCAAAACCTTCTTCATTATCTGCTTATAATAATTTAGGAAATACATTACTTGCAAAAGGGGAGGGTTCTCTTGCAATAAAAGCATACAAGAAAGGTATAGCGCTAGATAAGAATAATTTTAAAATATATTCCGATCTTGGTAATGCTTATAAATTAACCGGTGATCATAAAAATGCTATTTTTAATATAGAAAAATCTATTGAACTAAACTCTAAATATTCAGAGAATTATTCTAATTTAGCGAATATTTACAATGATATAGGGGATATTAATAAAGCAATAGAATTATATAAAAGTGCTTTAAATTATAATCCAAACTTAATCTTTGTTAATTATAATTTAGCTATGATTTTCTATAAATTGAATAAGCTTGAGTCTGCAATTAAATATTTTAAATTGAGTAAATATAATGATTATGAAGAGAGAATACTTCAGTGTCAGTATAAATTAGGTTTATTCAAGGAATTTAATATAGGTTTAGATAATCAAATTAAAAAACGAAATGTTTCTAGGCTTATAGCATCATTGTCGGCCCATGCTTCAATTAGTCTAAAGCAATCGAATGATTATAATTTTTGCAAAAATCCTTTAGACTACATAATAAAAGAAAAAATAGATGACAAAAAGTTATTATCTAGCTTGTTTAATAAAATTAAAGAAGACAATATTAATCATAGACATCAAGGTTTACTAGATAACGGCATACAATCCTCAGGTAATATTTTCGATTTAGGAGATAGCGTTTTTAGTGAACTAAAAGAAGTTATTTTTAAATTTTCTGATCTTTATGTTAATTCATTTAAGGAAAAAGAATGTGAGTTTATTAAAAATTGGCCAAAGCAAAGAAAAATAAGAGGCTGGTATGTGCATATGAAAGAAAATGGTTTTCTCAAACCGCATATCCATGAAGGAGGTTGGTTAAGTGGTTCATTATATATTTCAATGCCAGAAAAAAAAGAAAATCTTAATCAAGGAAATATTGAATTTGGTCTAGATGGTTATGATTATCCACAAAAAAATGGTAAATTTAAAAAAACTATTATAAATGTTTTAGAAGGAGATATAGTAATGTTTCCATCATCACTTTTTCACAATACAATTCCTTTTAAGGGAAAAGAAAGAATTTGTATTGCTTTTGATATTAACCCATAAGATATGACTAATAAAATAAGCCAAAATGCTATTAATAAAATTGCCTACCTTATTAAATCTGGAAATTTATTTGCAGCAAAAAAGGATGTGGTTAATGCTCTCAAAAAAGATGAGGATTCATTATTTTTATTAAGCTCACTAGCTTTAATTCTTTTTAAGGAAGGTAAACTTGATGAATCAATTGAGGTTAGCAATAAAATATTATTATTGGATAGCAATAATATAGATGCTTTATTAAATATTGGTAACTCTCTTAAAGACAAGGGTAAGACTAAATCTGCTCTTAATTATTTTTTTAAAATATTAGAAATAGATAGTTCACAAGAATATGTAAATTATAATATAGCTATGATTTTTTATGACGCTAAAGAATTTAATAAAGCTTTAGATTACTTTAAGCTAAGCAAACATAATGATTTCAATGAAAAAATATTACAGTGCCAATATAAAATGAGCCTTTTTAATGAGTTTAATATCATGTTAAATGAAGAATTGGATAAACCTAATACATCAAGAATTGTTTCATCTTTATCTTCACATGCCGCAGTTAATCTTAAACAAAAAGATAATTATAACTTTTGTAAAAATCCTATGGAATTTATATACAAAAAAAATATTGATAAGCCAAATTTCATTAAGCAATTGAACCATAAAATAGAAAAAATGAATTTTGATAATCGTAATCAGGATCTTCTTAAAAATGGAAAGCAAACGGCTGGAAATATTTTCGAAACAGTTGATAGAGATTATTTGAATTTAAAAAAAATAATTTTTGAATTTGTTAATAATTTTTATACAGAATATAAGGATGAAAAAAATGAATTTATAAAACAATGGCCTAAAACAAAAAATATAAATGGATGGATTATTAATATGGATAATAATGGCTTTTTGAAGCCTCATATCCATGAAAAAGGTTGGATAAGTGGGACTTTATATCTAAAACTTCCTAAAAAAATCGATAATCAAGGTAAGATCCAATTTGGTATTCATGGATACGATTACCCTAAACTTCACGAAGACTTTCCAACAAAAGCTGTAGATCTAACTGAAGGTGATATTATAATGTTTCCTTCATCATTATTTCATGAAACAATACCATTTCATGGTGAAAAAAGAATATGTATAGCTTTTGATATAAGCCCATAATATAAAAATGACTGATAACATTAATCAACAAAAACAAAAGATTCTTTTTTATTTTGAAAAAAAACAATTTAAAACAGCTGAAAAATACATTTTATCAATTTTAAATAAATATGAAGAAACATTAGATATTCTTGATATGCTGGCTTATTCTCTTTTAAAGCAGGATAAATTTGAAGAATCTATTAAGATTTATCTAAAGCTTATAAGAAATTACGATAAAAAAGATTATCTCATATATTTTAATTTAGGAAATTGTCTTAGCAGCCTGGGTCATAGGGAAGAAGCTATTAATTACTTAAAGGCTGCGTATTCTCTTAATAATGAAAGTTTTGAAAGCCTTAATAATATTGGTTTACAGTATGAGTATAATAATCAATTAGATGAAGCAATAAAATATTATTCATCGGCAATAGATATTAATAATGAATTTGAGTTAGGTCTTACAAATCTTGCTGGAATGTATGAAAAAAAAGGATTGATGGATGAAGCGCATGAATTATATTTGAAGTGTTTGAGGATTAATAAAAATAATACTGATGCTTTACTTGGGTTGGCAAACATAAATCACATGAGAAAGGACTATAATCAATCAAGTGATTTATTTTTAAAAGTTTTAAAAATAGATGAAAATTTAAAAAATGCTTATACTGGATTAGGTGGGACATTACTTGCTCAGGGCGAGTATGAAGAGGGCCTTAAAATGCTAAAAAAGGGTTCTGGAGCAGTTAGATTTGAAAGAGGACATGAATTTAAAATTTTATGTGATTAATTAAGATGAAAAGAATCCCCATAGACTCAAATGAATCTCCACATTTTATCGGATGCTGGAACATTGAAAATGATCTGCTTTGTGATGCAGTTATTAATTTTTTTGAAGAAAATCAAGATCTTCAAAATGTAGGAAGAAGAGTAAGTGGTAAAATAAATAAAGATGCAAAAGATACCATTGATATTTCAATACAACCAAAAGATCTTGTTCAAGGTAAATATGAAGCTATTAATAGATATCTTGAAGCATTAAATAAATGTTATGAAGATTATTTAGTTCAGTGGCCTTTTCTAGGTAAGTTTCTAACCTCAGTTGATATCGGTAGCTTCAATATACAAAAATATAATGAGGGTGGTCACATAGCACAAATTCATTCAGAAAGAACTTCTATATCTACTTTACAGAGGATTCTTGTCTTTTTGACTTATTTAAATGATGTTGATGAAGGTGGTCAGACTAACTTTGATCACTTTAATATGGACATAGTACCTAAAAAAGGAAATACAATTATTTGGCCTGCTGAGTGGACCCATGCCCATTCTGGGAAAATTGTTTCAAAAGGACAAAAATACGTTATTACAGGATGGATGAACTTTTCTACAAATGATAAAGATTAATAGAAATGTCAAAAACTATACCAACAGCAAATGATAAAGAAGTTAAAGAGCTTATAGCTTTATATAAGGCAAAAGACTTCGATAAACTTAAGAATATGGCTAAATCTATTCTTAAAGAGAATGAAGATCATCATATTGTATTAAATATACTGGGATTATCTCTTGCAGCAGAAGGAAAATATAAAAAAGCACTAAACTCTTTTGATGAGTCTATCAGGATTAAGCCGGATTATGCTATTGCTTACAATAATAAGGCTAATATTTTTTTAAAAAAAAAGAAATATGATGAAGCTATAAGTCTTTTTAAGGAAGCTTATAAATATGACTCAACAACAAAAATAAAATTTAATTTAGCAAATAGCTATTTTGAAAAGGACGAATTTTCCCAAGCAATTCAATTATATATAGAAATAATTAATGAAGATGAAAATCTTTTGGAAGCATATAAAAATCTTGGCCTTTCTTATCAAGCTATAGAAGAATATGATAATGCAATAAATATTTTTAATGAATTACTGAAGAAAGATAATGATAATGTTGAAGCAAAGTTTAGTTTAGGTAATATTTATTTGGAAAAAAATAACTATGAAGATGCAAATAATATCTTTAATGAAATTATCAAAGTATCTAGTGATCAAAGGTTTTATTATAATAATGGTATTGCATATCAGTATAGAAGAAAATATGAACTTGCTATAACAGAATATAAAAGCGCACTAGAGTTAGATAATGATAATTTAAAAGCTCTCCATAATATAGCCGTATGTTATAAGGGAATGGATGATGATGAAAATGCATTAAGATATTTGAAAATATGTCATGATAAAAATCCTGATTCTGAAGAAACAAATGAAAATCTCGCTAATTTTTATTTAGGTTTGCGTGATTATGAAAATGCTATTAAGATTTATAAAAAAATTGTAGAAAAATACCCAAACAATATTGAGGCTTTATCAAATATTGGTATCTCTTATTTAATGATAAATAAGTTAGATGAATCACTTGAAGAACTTAAAAAAGCTTATGAAATTAACTCAGAATCTTTCGAATTAATGAGGCTGATAGGTGAAATATATTATAGAAAAGATATGATAGAGAAAGCTATTCCTTTATTTGAAAGGTCAATAGAAATTGAACCAATAGATGGAGCTGATAGGATCCATTATTACTTAGGAAAATCATATCAAAAAATTAAAGACTTTGAAAAATCATTATTTCACCTAAAAGAAAGTGAGATTTACGAAGAAAACGCATATTGGAAAGAAGATTATCTTGATGTTCTATTTCACCTAAGAGGAATTGATAATTTTAAAAAAGAATTTGAAGATATTTATCAAGAATTAGATGAAGAAGGAAATAAATCTGTAATATTTAATAAAATTAAGGATAATTCAGAAGGAAGTTAACTTTATTTTCAATTATTGATCTTTAACATTTTTAAAGGTGATAAAAAATATGGAAGATGATAAAAAAAAATTACTAAAATCTCCTATTAAGGGTTTAAACAAAAGCAAAAATTTTTTATCCGCTAAAAAAAAATCAAATACACTTAGTAAAAAAATATTATCTGATCTTCTATTACAAGGTAGAAATCAAGAAGCATATAATATTGTCAAACAAAATAAGGATATTCAAACTCAAGATTCAAGATTATATTTTCTCTTAGGAATAATTTGTAAAAGTAAAAAAGACTATATTCTTGCTGAAATATATTTAAAAAATGCCATTACTATTGAGCCAGATGAAGAAAGATTTTTTTATGAGCTTGCAGGTATTTATATAGATTGTAAGGAGTATGATAAAGCTCTCAAATTATTGAACGATAATAAATTGATAGATAAGGAGGATGCCGAAATCCATAATATTAAAGCTTTAGCTCATATGGGAAAAGAAGAAACGAGTAAAGCTAAGGAGTATTTTGTAAAAGCATTAAGAAGTAGAACAAAAATTTTAAACTTGCATTTCAACTACGCTATTTTTTTAAATAAAATTAATAAACATAGGATTGCCATAAAACACTATAAGAAGGCCTTACTAGAAGATAAAAAGAATTTAGATATTATTTTCAATTTATCAGTTAGTTATATTGCTATAACGAATCTTGATGATGCCAAAGAAGGTTTTGAAAGTATATTATTAATAGAGCCATCTCATATAGGGGCATTAATAAATTTAGGTATAATATTAAATAGGAAGAGAGAAACAGATAAATCTATAGAGAGTTTTAGAAAAGTTATATCAATTGATAATAGTAATCATAGCGCATTGACTAATTTAGCTAATATTTATCATAGCCTAGGCATGTTTAAAGATTCGATTAAATATGCGAACAAAATATTAGACCTTAATTCTAAAGATATTGATGCACAAAATATTCTAGCTGGATCATTTTATGAGTTAAATGATTATGATAAATCTATAGCATTTTCAAAAAATACTCTTAAGATTGATCGCTTTAATATTCACGCAATGATGAATTTAGTGAATAATTATTTTGTTAATGAAGATTATGAAGCTCTAAATAAATATTCTAATAATTTAAGAGAGATTGATCCTTGTAACCCACTTTTAGCGTCTCTAGATCCTTTAATTGCATATATTACAAATAAAAAAAATACTTCATCTTTTATCGATAACCCAATTGATTACATTCAAGAGTTTAATTTAAAAGATTATACAAAAGATTCTAGAGATTTAATATCTAGTATAATTGACATATCAAGATCAATTACCAATGAATATAATCCAAGAGGTAAAACAACTATAGGGGGCTTACAAACCTTACCTGTTATATTTGATGATAAGAGCGAAGAAATTACTATATTAGAAAAAATAATTAGAAAATGTATAGACGATTATATTGAAAAATATATTGAATCAAATCTTTTATATATTAAGAAATGGCCTAAAACTTATATTTTACAAGGATGGACAGTTTTTTTAGAAAAGTTAGGTATGCAAAAATCTCATAATCACCTTTCTGGCTGGATGAGCGGGGTAATTTATTTAAAAATGCCAAAAACAAATATCTCTAAAGATGAAGGATCTATAGAATTTAGTCTTCACGGGTATGATTATCCAGGAGGAAATTTGAGTGTTCCTAAAAAGGTTTTGCAGCCTGATAATGGTTCTATTTTCTTATTTCCATCATCTCTCTATCATAAAACAATACCTTTTAATTCTAATGAACAAAGAATTTCTCTTGCCTTCGATGTCATTAATAGCTTTGGCGGTAAAAGAATAGGATTAGGGAAATAATTTAATAATTATGAAAAAAATCTTATCAAAAAGATTACCAAAAATAAATTTCACTAAAAATGATTTTTCGATAGCGCCAGATGAAAAAGCCGCAAACCTTTTTAATAACTCGAAACGCCTAATTTCTGAAAACAAAATTGATGAAGCTTTTATCATTCTCAAAGAGCTAACAAAATACTATCCTAAATTTGCAATGGGGTGGCAGGGGCTTGGAATTGTTCAAGGATTCCTAGCTGACTACGAATCTTCAATAGAATCTTATAATGCTGCAATAAATATCGCACCTGAATATACTCAAGCATATTTTAATTTGGGAAATATATTCTTGAGAATAAATAGATTAAGCGACGCTAAGAAAAATTTCGAAATATGCATTAAAAAAGAATATAATTTGTCAGAAAGTTATTCAAAATTATCGTTAATATTTTTTAGAAGTGGTGATTTAGATAAATCTTTCAAATTAGCAAAAAAATCAATAGCAGAAGATGAGGACTCCCATAATTCCTATAATATTTTAGGAAATATTAATCTTTTACAAGATAACCTCAATAAGGCTAAAGATAACTATAAAAAAGCAATAAATATAGATCCTTATAATAAAGATTATTTAGTTAATATGGGCAATCTTTTGGAATTCTTGAATCAAAAAAAAGAAGCTCTTAAGTATTTAAAAAAAGCCTTAGAAGTAGATAATAATTGTTCGTCTGCATTTAGAAGTATTGCTCACATATCCGAAAAAGAAATTACTAACAAAAACATAACTGACATGGAGGAGTTATTTTATTCTTCGAAAATTGATAGTGATAGGATAAATGCTGGTTTTGGTTTATGGGCGATTAATGATAGAAATAAATCTTACGATAAAGCTTTTACTTTTCTAAAAAAAGCTAACAGAATCCAATTTAATAAGATTAATCATGTTAAAATTGAAAAATACAAACAAGATTATAAAAAAATAAGAAAAAACTATAATACTAAGCTTTTTTCAGCATATGAAAAATTTGGTTATGAATCAGATCAATCTATATTTATTATAGGCATGCCAAGATCGGGGACAACCTTAGTTGAACAAATTTTATCTAACCACAGTGAAGTTTATGGCTCAGGAGAAAAAAACTTTATTAGCGAAATAAATAAAAAAATTCAAAACTCCTTCAATAACGATATTAGTGAAGCCTTAGAAAAAATGGCCTACAGTAATGATATTATAAAGCTTGCCAAGGAATATTGTAAGAAGATGTCGCTATTAGATAAACAAAATGAATATCGTTTTTATACAGATAAAATGCCAAGTAATTATATTTTTATTGGACTAATAAATATTTTATTGCCTAATTCAAAAATTATTCATGTTAATAGAAACCCTTTAGATACATGTTTGTCAATTTTTTCAACTCTATTTAGAACAGGCCATGATTATTCATATGATTTAAAATATTTGGCCCAATACTACCTTGAATATGAAAAATTGATGGAGCATTGGGAAAAGGAATTACCTAAAAAAATATATAATATAAAATATGAAGATATTATTTATGATATAGAATCTGAGACAAAAAAACTTTTGGATTTTTGCGATTTATCTTTTCAAAAAAATTGTATAAGTTTTTATAATAATCCAAGAAGCATCACTACAGCTAGTAGCTCTCAAGTAAGAAAAGAGTTATATAGTTCATCAATTAACAAATGGAAGAATTATGAAGATAAATTAAGTGATCTTATAAATTATTTAAAGCCAAGTTTATAAATATAAAATGGAGGATAAAATAGGTTTTGAGCCCGATAGTAATCAACAGAAGAAAATTACTAATCTTCTAGAAAATAATAATATTAATGAAGCCAAGAAAGATATAGATAGCTATGGTGATTTAATTAATGAATCATCAATATTATTATATTTTTCAGGCATTATTTCTTTTAGAAATAATGATTACAAAAACTCAATTAACTCTTACCTGCAAGCTCTTAAAATAAACCCTAATTTTATAGAAGTTGCTAACAATTTAGGCTTAATTTATCTATTCAAGAAAGAATATGATTTAGCGAAAAAATATTTTTTGAAAACCATTGAAATAAATGAATTTTTTTTTCATGGGCATTATAATTTAGGAATTGTTAATTTTGATAATAAAAATTATTCTGAAGCAGAGAAAAATTTTCAGAATAGTTTAAAATGTAAAAAAGATTTTTATTTAGCTTATAATGCTTTAGGTAGTTTATATATTAAAATAAACAAACCAAATTTAGCAATTAAAGCTTATAAATCTGCTTTAGAAATTAACCCTGATTCACAAGAAACATTAATTAATCTATCTGCAGCTCTTATAGAATCTAATTTATATGAAGATAGCCTTAATATACTAGAAAAAATTGTTTCTAAAAATAATAGTTCAGCAAAATTATACAGCAATCTTTCAGCTGCTTACTATGGGCTGCATAGAATTGAAGATTCAATTATTAATGCAGAAAAATCTCTAAGCATTGATCCAAACAATATTTCTGCTCTTAGAAACTTAGCTACCTCTAAAGAGGCAAAAGGAGATAAACAGAACATTGAAGAGATTTATCAGAAAATACTTAACTTAGATATAAGTAATGGTGCTACTTTTAAAGAATATGCAAAAAATATGCCCCTTAAGGCTTCTAGTAAAATAACAAAAAAAATAGAAAAAAATTTCAATGATAAGACATCATTTGGAAAAAATAGAGTAAATCAAGCTTTTGGATTATTTCATATCTATGATAGAGAAAAGGAATATGAAAAAGCTTATAATTATTTATTAGAAGGCAATCAATTGTACTCTGAGCTTTTCCCTTATAATCCAAGTAAGGACTTAGAGACTTTCAAAATTGCAAAAAAAAGTTTTAGTAAGGAATTATTTATATCTCTTGGTAATGGAGGTGATACTACTGAAGCTCCAATCTTTGTACTTGGAATGCCAAGGTCTGGCTCAACCTTAATAGAGCAAATTTTAGATAGTCATAGTAAAGTATTTGGGGTAGGAGAAAGACCAATCTTAAATCATATTATATCAAAATATAATATTAGATATTCTGAGCTTTTTAAATTATCGAATGAAGAGCGAGAAAGAATTGGTAATGATTATATTAAATCAATGAGATCTCTTTCAGGAAGTAATGAACCACATATAGTAGATAAAGTTCCTCAAAACTTCTTATTTATAGGTATTATCAAGTTGATACTACCTAAAGCAATAATAATTAATACTCTAAGAGATCCTTTTGATAATTGTTTTTCGATTTTTTCCCAATTCTTTACTGAAGGTCAGGCTTATAGCTTCGATTTGATAAATATTTTTAATTATTATAATCAATATAAGATGTTATTAGATCATTGGAGAAATATTCTGCCAGATTTTATTTATGATATTCATTATGAAGATATAATAGCTAATGGAGACAATGAAATTAAAAATTTATTAGAATTTTGTAAGCTAAAATATGAGTCAAATTGTCGAAATTTTTATGAAAATAAAAGAAACATTCTAACACCTAGTAGTTCTCAGGTAAGAAAAGAGTTATATAGTTCATCTATTAGGAAATATACAAAATACCCTAAATATGAAGTTTTAGCTTTAAAGCATATAGGAATATAATTATTTTTCTCTAAATGCGGTTCTTTTTAACTTAGTGACTGGGTTAAATACATATCCCCAAACAGTTCTTTTTTGGCCAATTATTGAGGTATCTACCGTCATGCCTGACTGTATAATGATATCATTAATTTTTACATCATCTACTTCTATAAGTGCTTCATAAAACGGAGCTGAGTTTTCTTCTTTGGGAAGAGTACTCGTAGCTGCAACTTTTGTAACTTTTCCGTTAAAAGTCCCATATACTGATGGGTCGTAGGCGCTAAAAGTTATTTTTACATTTTGTCCAACACTTACAAATGAAATATCCTGTGTTTGAACTTTTGCAGCAATGATTAATTGTTCACCTTTGGGAACGATATTAGATAATAATTGACCAGGCTTAAGAACTTGACCTTCAGTAGTAACATCTACTGAACTAATAATACCGTCAACAGGTGATCTAATAACGCTTTGATCCTTTTGAAATTCTAATGCCTCTCTTCTTGATGATATTTCAGATAATCGTCTTTGTGTATCTACTAAAGCTAGTCTTTCATCAAGTAATCTCATTTTAGATTCTGCACCTTCATTAACAAGTTCTTCAATAAGTTTAACCCTCTCAGTTCTCGTTTCTAGCTCTAAAACTGTTGATTCATATGCTTTTTCATTAATAATATATTCAGCTTCATTATTTTTTCCATCAATTATGTATAAAATATCACCTTTTTTTACTTCATCACCAAGAGATACCGATATTTTTTCAAGAATACCTCCATAAACTGCTTGAGCAACTTGAATTTTTGAAGCAGGAATGACATTGCCTTGTGCACGGACAACCATATCAATTTTTGCAAACAAACCCCAAAAAATAGCAATCGTAGTAAATCCTATAATAAACCAAAAAAGTATTGAGGTTTTGGTAATATCTTCATCGGGAATTAAAGAATCAATAAAAAAAGTAAATTTTTCTCTTAAATTCTCTGTAAAATTTTTAATAATTTCAGATATTTTTTTCATAATTAACTCTTTAAATAGTTATTTCCTCTCAGGAGCCTGCATATTTTGTAGAACAGTATCCTTTGGTCCATCAGCTACAATTTTACCTCCTGAAATTACAATTATCCTATCAACAATTGATAATAAACTAATCTTGTGTGTGGCAAGTATTAATGTTTTTCCTATATAGTTTTTATCGATATAATCCTTCATTAAAATTTCAGTTTCACCATCTAATGAATTTGTAGGTTCATCAAATACTGCTATCTTTGGTTTTCTTATAAAGGCCCTTGCTAGTGCAAGTTTTTGCCTTTGTCCACCAGATAAATTATTGCCGCCTTCTTTTAATTCAGAATCATATCCGCCTGGTAAAACACTAATAAATTCATGTGCATTTGCCATTTTTGCTGCGTTAATAATATCTTCATCGGAACAATCATCCAGTCCTGCTGTTATATTATCTTGAATTCTTCCTGAAAAAAGTTGGATTGTTTGTGGGACATATGCAATTGATTCTCGTAGAGTTTTAGTATCAATATTATTGATATCAAAAGAATCAATTAATATACTTCCTAAATCAACTGAATAATAACCAACTAAAGATTTCAATAAAGTTGATTTTCCTCCTCCAACAGGTCCAATTATTCCTATTCTTTCACCATCATTTATTTTGACATTGATATTATTAAGTACTTTTTTTTCATCAATCTCATAAGAGAAATCTTTAATTAAAATTTCTCCTTTTGTGACTGAAACAACATTGTCCTTACTGAACTTTTCATCTTTAGCCTCAGTGAGCATAAGAGCGTCAATTTTTTTGAAGGCAGACAATGCCGAATTTAATTTGGTAAGTATACTTCCTAATTGAACTACAGGATTTAATGTTCTACCTGAAAGAATTACACACGCCACTAAAGCACCCATGGTTAAATCCGTTGAAGCTATTAGAAAAACTCCAAAGAATATTATTAATGTTTGACTAGCAGCAATACCTGTTTGAGCGAAAGTAAGTGCAAAATTTGCAAAAACTTTACTAATTACACCTATTTTATTTTGATCAGAAACAGACGATAACCATTTTTCTTTTAAAAAACCACCTCCAGAAACAGTTCTTATTGTTTCATGGCCATTTAAAAGTTCTAGTAAAACAGAGAGTTTTCCTTGTTTAGATAATAATTCCTTATCAGCGAGTCCCCTAAGGTTTGGTTGAATTAAATAAGCTACAAGTACAACGATGGGAGCAACTAATGTAGGAACTAAAGCAACCCAACCGCCTATCCACCATAATATAGCAATAAATAACAACATAAACGGGACATCAATAAATAAAACCATAGATGAGGATGTAAAAAAATCTCTGAAAGTATCAAATTCTCTTACTGCACTTACAGTCGCAGCACTAGAAGACCCTAGAACTTTGCTGTCATGTTTAGAAATTTTTGTATATAGCTTCTCTGCAACTACATCATCTAATTTTTCTCCAGCAATATCAATGAAGTATGACCTTAACATTTTAAGTATAAAATCAAATATATGAACTATTACCATACCTACAGTTAATGCTATTAAAGAGCTTATTGCTGTATTTGGAACAACTTTGTCATACACAGTCATTATGTAAAACGCACTAGCAAGAGCAAAAAAATTAATAAATAATGATGCTAGAAAGATCTGATAATAAACTTTTTTATTAGCTAAAACAGCCTGCCAAAACCAATTATTTTTATCAAAAGAAAACATAATGTTAGTATGAAATTTTAAATCTATTTAATAAAGATCTATTTAAGTGACTTGACTGAAGATCAGATAGCACTAGTTCATTTTCATTAGCAACAAGCTGTTCAAATAAATTTAATTCTCTGAGCGCAGCTTCTAAAAGCGCAGCGATAGAAAATTGCGAACTCGATAGACTATTTAAATAGGTTTCTCTTTGAAGTTTGATGTTAATGTATGAGTCTTCCAATCTATTTCTAGCTTGAAGGGTTCCTGTTGATGATCCAATGATACTTGCAACTTTGGATTCTTTATCTCTTTTACTTTTTTCGGAATTAATCTTTGCCTGGCTAATTCTAGCTTTTGAAGCAGAAATTTGAGCACTACCTCTACCAAAGTTAAACAATGGAAAAGAGAAGTAAATTCCACCTCTTATATCGCTATCTTCAGCATCTTCATCTACATCATATTGAGTATATCTTGCATTAAATCCTAATTTTGGTCTGTATTGACTTTTAGTTAATTCAAGATCAGCGGTTTTATTTTTAATGGTATTTCTAGCTATTAATTCATCATAGCTCTCTACATTATTTAGTGATGCAAAATCATTAATATTTAACAAGGTAAGGTTTGGTGGTCCAAATCCTTTATATTCTTCTTTAAAAAAAGATCTATAAATTGAAGATGTTTTTATTTTATTAGCCTCTAATCTTGCCAATTTTGCCTCAATCTCACTGAGTCTAACATTTACAATAGCCATTTCGCTTGCTGAAATAATTCCACCATCAAATCTTCTTTTTACTATGTCTCTATATTTCTTTAGGTCTTCATAAAGTTCTTCACAGTAATCACTAAGAATCATTGAGCTAGCTGCATTAATATAAATTTCAGATGCAGTTAAAATTAACTCTGATCCAATTTTATTCAGCTCAATAGATGCTCTCGATATTTCAAGTTCTGCTATTTTTATTCGTGAGTTAATCTCATTTCCTGTATATAGAGGTTGATCAATTAAGACCTGTGCATCAAATGAATCATCTTTTGTTTTACGAAGACGATCACCACTTTCAATATCTCGTGAAATTGTTCGATCATTAATTATTTGAGCGGTTAATGACGGAAATCTTTGTCTAGATGCAAATTTTCTATTCTCTTGAAATTCTCCCTTTACCGCAACCGCCTGTCTAAATTCAGGTTGAACAATTATAATAGTCTGAATTTTTTCAATGAAATTATCATTACTCAATAATCTGTCATTAGGTAAAACAGAGAAAGCATTAATTTCTTCTGCAAGAGAATTAGCCGAGAAAAGTAAGGATAAAACTAATACAGAGGAAAGAACTCTTATTTTTAAAAAAGAAAACATAAAAATTATAAATTAATAACTAATTCTTTTTCTTAGATTTTTTTTTCCCATTTGAAGTGTCATCATCTGATTTTGATTCTCCTTCATTATTTCCTGAAATTTTATCGTTAATTTCGTTAACTGAGCTCACTAAAGTGTTTATAACACCTTCGATGGAACCTCTTGGGATATGAATTTGGCCTGTTTCTTCTACTTCACCATTAGGCTTTGTTGTTAAAGTACCAACTCTTAAAATTTCATTTGAAAATGTTACTTGTCCAATTCCTTCTACCAACATAATTTCCTCCTTTAATATTAAATATTGATAATAAGTAGATGGGTAGATTCTATATAAATTACAAGGTTTATAATTTTTTAGTTAAAGAAAATATAAATAATACAATATCTTAATAGTCAAATTAATTTAAAAGATCAGTTTAAATTTTTTTAGTATAAAATTACTTTGATTTAAAATAATGAAAGTAAATAAGATATTAAATTATATAAACATCACTTACTGTTCCTTCAATTGAACCTGACGTAGTTAAAACATCGTCAATACCAAACCATGAAGCAAAAGCGCTATAATCCAGATCATCATTTGTATCGCCAGATGTAATGTTAGCCCCTATATTGAAAGTAAATTTATCTGCTCCATTAATAGTTATAGTTTTTGTATCACTCAAAACAATCCTTACTGCATCTTTAGTAAACAGAGCATTACTAACAAATGTATTATCTGGAAATTGTATTTTGTTTGAACCAAAATTATCAATAATTGATATATTTGAATTTAATGGTATTAGGTCTGAAATTAGGTAAATATCATCTCCTTCACGCCCCAATTCGGTTTCGGCTCCGCCAGCTAGAACGATTATATCACTTTGATTGCTATAATTTAAAGTTCCTGAATTAGTGCTTGTATTAAGTGGAGAAACAATCTCCTTATTTTCGCTTTTAAATGACGAAAAATAAGGATGATAGTCGTCATCCGGCATACTAATAGTAAAAGATAGCTCTTGAGTGTTGTCTAGAAATGTATTGATAGAGCTTTCAGAGGCTATGATTGTTACTGTTGAGGTTTCTTTAGGACCAGAATTACCAGATGAAACTTCTAAATTACCATTATTAATTTCTATTTGATCTGATAATTTTGGATTAGAGGATACTATTTGATAGGATATATCATTTCCTTCATTATAAGAAAAAAAATGATCACTTAATTCAAGAGTTGCAATTGATTCATTTTCTAAAGCAATATCGCTTATTGCCAAGGAATTTAATCGAAAGAAATTATTGCTATTTAATAAAATTAGATTAACGCCATTATTGTCATTGAACTCAATAAACTCGACATTATAGGCTATTGTATAGTTATCAGAAAAAATTCCTTCATCTTTTAATTTAATATATAAAAATTTTTGTCCTATTTTTCCAGTAAATGTCCCTTTTGTGTCTACACCTCTTATAAACATAGAATCTGATGTTTCTAGTAAAACAGTATCAAATCCCTCTCCGCCGTCAAAGGTATCATTTCCAAGGGATACATAATAAGTATCATCATCATCTGTGCCTATTATCAGACCATCGTCACCATTTGTTGTATTGAATTCCATATTTACCTTTGTTTATAATGGTGGGCGCGGCTGGGATTGAACCAGCGACCCCTACGATGTCACCGTAGTGCTCTCCCACTGAGCTACGCGCCCATAAAATTTATAAAAATATTACAAGTTATATATTTTATAATATTATATAACTGATATGGTATTATTAATTAAAGAAAAAATAAATAAAACACCCCCATTTATTCTTACTTCATCACATTCAGGAACTAAATTTCCTAAGAATTTTTTTGAAAATAAACTAATAAATGTCGATAAAAAGACATTACTGATGGTTAGTGATTTATTTGTTGATGAGTTGATAGAAAATATAAAACCTTTTAATTTAATAAAGCTCATCTCGGAATATTCTAGAGCTTATATTGATTTAAATAGAAATATTCAAGAAATCGATAAGAAAAGAATAAAATCTTTTAAGTTGAATCATAACTTCAATGTTTCTGGTTATACAAGAAATGGCTATGGTTTGATACATACAAAAACTTATGACCAGAGAGATATTTATAAAAATCTATTAAGTTTTCATGATGTTGAAAAAAGAATAATTAAGATTTATAAGCCTTGGCACCAAACACTGCAAAAAAAAATTGAAGAATTGAAAAATTATAATGACCAAGTGCTTATTATTGATTTTCATTCAATGCCTTCAGAAATTTTTAATCATAATCAATTTAAAAGAGCAGATATTGTCCTTGGTGATCAATATGGAACATCATCAAGTCCTGAGTTTACAAATATACTTAAAACATTATTTGAGGAACATGGTTTCAGCGTTGTAAAAAATGTTCCCTATAAAGGTGGTTACATATCAAAGAATTATGGAATTCCTTCAAAAGGCGTACATGCTATACAAATTGAAATACGAAGAGATCTTTATATGGATGAAAAAAAATTATCTAAAAAAAATGAATTCAATAATTTTAAAAATAGATTAGAAATAGTAATTGAAAATTATATAAAAAATTTTATTGGTGAAGTTGAATTAGAATTTGCCGCGCAATAGGACAATTAAATATTACTTAATTTTATTTGAAGGATTATTTTCATAAAAAACTATAATGGTAGAAAATAAAAATAACAACATAGAAGAATTAATAGGTTTGTTTCAAAAAAAGGATTACAAAAATTCTGTAAATCTAGCAAACAGTATTTTGTTAAATGAATCAGATAATATTGTTGTTCAAAATATTTTAGCTTTATCTTTAAAAAATATTGGAAAAAGGACTGAAGCAATAGAGTTATTTAACTCTTTAATCATAGATCATCCAGAAGTTGGATATTTGTACGCTAATTTAGCGAATATTTATTTGTTGGATGGTAAGTTAAATGATGCGCTTGTTTTTTTCGAAAAAGCAATAAAATACGATTCCAAACTTGAAAATGCTTATAATGGCTTAGGTAATACATTGATAGAATTAGGAAATCTTGAAGAAGCTTTAAATGTATATAAAAAAGCATTATTAATTACAAAAAATCCAAAAAATGTTCATTACAATATAGGCAATATATACAGAAAACTTGAAGTTTACGATAAAGCAGCCGATCATTACAGTAAGACTGATGTGCTTCTTAGTCATAGTCATCATCTTGAGTGTTTGTATTTAATGAACAGAAAAAAGGATTTTATTAAAAACCTTGAAAAACTAGAGAATGATGAGATTTTAAGTTCTTTGGCGTCATGTTTAGGAACGCACTCAAGAATAAGATATGGTTTAGACAAAAAATATAGTTTTTGTGACAATCCCTTTAGTTATATTTACGCTAGAAACATATTAGATGAGGAAGTTATTGCGTATGACGATATTAATAATCTTAATAATGAATTAAAATTAATGAATTTAGATTTTAAAGATCAAGCTCTTTTAAATAAGGGAAATCAGTCTGCTGGAAATATTTTTTTTGGTGAAAATAAAATAATAAAAAAAATAGAAAAAGTAATTGAAGAAGAAATTAACTCATATCGAAAAATATATAAAGGATCTAATGATAAATATATTTCATTATGGCCAAATGACTCAAGATTATTTGGTTGGATTATAAGAATGAATTCTGGAGGTAATCTTGATGCGCATATTCATAAAGAAGGTTGGTTAAGTGGTTCCTTATATTTAGAAATTCCTGATGATATAAATACTGGTGAAGGAGATATTATCTTTAGTCTAACTGGAGCAAATTATCCTACTGATAATAAGTTATTTCCTCAAAAAAGAGTTAGTGTTAGCAAAGGTTTAGTGATTTTATTTCCTTCAGCCTTATTTCATTACACAACACCTTTCAATTCTGAAACTAATCGAGTTACTCTTGCTTTTGATATTATTCCATCCTCAAATTTAGCTTCAAATCTGACTTGATTATAAAAGTATTATTAAAGGTTAAGATTAATGAAATTATCGAATATGTTCCAAAACTGAGATCTTAATTTATCATTTTCCATTAAAATCTCATGCTCGCAATTATTTATTTTAACAATTTTGCAATTTGGAAGATTTTTTGCCATTTCTTCGGTCTTTATATGATATACAACTTTATCTTTAACGGGGCTAACAATACAAATAGGGGTCTTTATTTTTTTATACCATTCTTTTTTTCTCATTTTTAGTAAGCTATTCTTAACAGTATTTACCCATGCATTTGTGGTTCCCCAAAGTCTAATTGATGGTTTTTTTCTAACTAATTTTTGTGTTCTTTTATACCTTTTGTAATCACTCGTTAGATCATTTTGATCAAAAGGTGTTTCTTTACCCATATTAGGTTTAGATAAAGGAAAATAATCTTCTTTTTTTCCAAAAATTTTTATCAAATTACATATACCGAATAAAGCTTTTTCATATTTAAATCCTAACATTGGAGCTGATAAGATTATTGACTTAAATTTATCTTGATTAAACTCTTGAGATAAAAGTAATAAATGCCCTCCCATAGAATGTCCTATTCCAATTAAGGGTTCAGGAAATTTTTTATTTATAATTTCAGTAACTATAAATGATAGATCTTCACAATGAATCGAAAAATCTTCTATATATTGTTTGTTTTCATCATCTATCATTCGATCGGACATGCCTTGACCTCTCCAATCAAAACAAACAACATTAAAGTTTCTATGAATTAATTCTTGTATAGTTTCAAAATATTTCTCGATAAATTCATTATGACCTTGTTGTAACAATACAGTTCCACGACTAACTTTTTTTGACTCTAATAATTCCCAATATGCTAGACGTATGTTTCTATTATCTTGCATAGGAATAAAAATAAAATTACCACCTTCAGGTGATTTATAATTTTCAAGCTCTAAATAAGGTGCTTTTTTGAATTCATCCATTTTATTAACATTGAATATTCTTTTTTTCTTAATTATCATAACAAAGAAATAGGAACCTTCCAATGACCTGGGAAAAAGAAGTTAAAGAAATAAAAAAAAGAGAAAGATTAAGTCTCAATCATGGGGGAGATGATTCTGTTAAATTACAGCATAAAAAAGGAAGAAAAACTCTTAGAGAAAGAATAAAAATTATACTAGATAAAAATTCTTTTGATGAAGTAGGTAAAATTGCTGGCAATCCTGAATATGATGAAAATGGCGAATTAAAAAATTTTACACCTGCAAATTTTCTCTTAGGCTTTGGCAGAATAAATGATAGACCAATAATAATTGGGGGAGAAGATTTTACCTTAAAAGGTGGATCACCAAATCCAGCAGGCTTAAGAAAGAGCATTTATACAGAAGAGCTTGCATTGAAATATAAAATTCCTCTTGTGCGATTGCATGAAGGCGGAGGAGGGTCTGTTGCGGGATCTGGTGGTTCTGCAAAAAAACCTACAGTTCCAAGTGGAAATTCTGTATTTTCGAGAAATAGATTTCAAGCTCTAGCCGAATGTTTGGGAGTCCTTCCTGTAGCTACAGCAGCATTAGGCCCAGTAGCAGGTCTTCCAGCTGCAAGGTTAGTAGCTTCTCACTTTTCTGTAATGACAAAAAGCTCTCAAGTATTGATTGCCGGACCAGCAGTTGTTAAACGGGCATTGGGTATTGATATAACCAAGGAGGAACTGGGCGGCCCTGAAATACATCTAAAATCTGGAACAGTAGACAATCTAGCTGAAGATGAAGAGGATGCTCTTAATCAAATAAAGCAATTTTTATCATATTTACCAGATAATTATCTTCAATTACCTCCCAAAAATAAAATTACAGATAAAAAAGAAAGAATTGAGAATGATCTAGTGAGCATTATTCCAAAGGACAGAAGAAAAACCTATAATATGAGAAAAGTTTTATCATTAATTTTAGATTTGGATTCATTTTTTGAATATGGAAAGCAATATGGATCTAGTCTAATAACTGGTCTCGCTAGATTAAATGGAGATCCAGTAGCCGTTATTGCTAATGATTGTTTGATTTATGCTGGAGCAATGACCGCTGATGCATCAATGAAATTAAGAAGATTTATTGAATTTGTTAATACATTTAACTTGCCTGTAGTAAGTTTTGTTGATGAGCCAGGTTTTATGATAGGCCCTGATTCAGAAAAAGCTGGAACAATTAGACATGGTACCGCTGCTATTTCAGCTTTAATGCAATCAAAAGTTCCATGGGCATCTATCATTGTTAGGAAAGTTTTCGGTGTAGCTGGTGGAGCTCATTTTGCTCCAGATAGTTATGTTTTATCTTGGCCAAGCGCAGAAACAGGAACATTGCCAGTTGAGGGTGGTGTAGCGATAGCTTTTAAAAAAGAAATTGAAGAGGCAGAAAATCCAGAAGAAAAAAGGAAGGAGCTAGAGCATATTTTATCGAAAAGGTCTTCACCATTTCCAAGAGCCGAAAGTTTATCTGTTCATGAGCTTATTGATCCAAGAGAGACTAGATTAAAACTCATTAATTGGCTTGATTTAATTATTAAAACAAGAAAAAACCCTACTGATATTTTTAAAACAACTATGTTACCTTAGTTAGGCTCTACCGTAATCATCTTCAAAACGCTCTATATCGTCTTCTGATATTATTTTACCAATTTGAATTTCAACAATCTTTAGATTACTACTGCTAGTATTTTCTAGTCTATGCAAACTTCCCAGAGGGATAAATATATTCTCTCCAGCTTTTAATTCAATCTCACTATCTTCTAAATATACTTTTCCTTCACCTGAAATAACCTGCCAGTACTCTGAGCGATGTTTATGCTTCTGTAATGATTGTTTATTGTTTGGATTTATATTCATTTCTTTTATTTGGTAATCACTTCCTCTAGCTATAATATGAAAACTTCCCCAGGGTCTTTTTTCAACTTCTGCAAGATAGTTTTTAGTTAAATTTGAACTACTTTCTAATTTATGAACTCCGCCGATTCCAAATATTAAATCTAAATTATATTTTTTACATGTTTCTGATTCTCTTATTTTTTTTTCATGACTTCTATCCCCACCATTGCAGTAACATATTTTTTTTCCAGAATGTTTTTTAACAAAAGATACAATCGCATTATTACTGCTGTCATCTGAATCATCTTCTTGGATTATAACTTCTGAAACACTCTCAAATTCTTCAAGTATTTGAGCTCTCTGGGACTCTAACATAAATGGTTTACCTTTTTTTCTTATTAACCATTTATCACTGTTTAAAAGGATAACAACCTCATTAGCTAATGTACTTGCTTCCTTAATCATGGCTAGATGCCCGATATGAACAGGATCAAAACCGCCACTTAATAATGCAAAATCATAATTTTTCATAAACTTACTCTTATTCATGATAATGCTATTTTAAAAAGTTGTAATAATCTATTGAATTGTTGACATATTAATTTCTAAGCCTTAATTTCCCCAATCAAGAGGATAAGATGAAAGTAAGAAATTCATTAAAATCATTAAGATCTAGACATAGGGATAATAGACTTATTAAAAGAAAAGGTCGTCTGTATGTTATTAATAAAAATAATAAGCGTTTTAAAGCTAGGCAAGGTTAATTAATCTACTTTTACCACTCTAATTAAATTTGTTGTACCAAGTTTCTTTAATGGTAAACCAGCCGTAATCACCATCTTTTCACCAACTTTTATTAACTTCTCATTTTTTGAAAATGATTTTGTCATTTTGATCATTTCTTCAAGATTATTTGCATCTTTTTGAACAATGCATTTTACTCCCCAAACTAAAGTTAATTTTCTAGCTGTTTCAATAACTGGTGTAACAGTTAGTATCATTTGTTTTGGCCTTACTCTTGAGACCTTAATTCCTGTTGAACCAGACTCTGTATAACATACAATTATTGGTGAGTTTAATTCCGAGGCTAGTGCTCTCGAAGCTGTTGCGATTGCATCAGGTGTGCTATCAGGAGTTTCCTCTAGTTGGGCGGATAGAATTGATGAGTAATTAGGATTTTTTTCAACACTATGTGCAATATTGTCCATCATCTTTACAGCTAATTCAGGATTATCTCCAATAGCAGACTCAGCAGATAACATTACAGCATCTGAACCTTCAAAAACAGCTGTTGCAACATCTGAAACTTCAGCTCGAGTAGGTGTTTTTGATGTAATCATTGATTCTAGCATTTGCGTTGAAACAACTACAGGCTTTCCTTGTATTCTGGCCTCTCTAATGATTCTTTTTTGCCATCCTGGGACATCTTGAATCGGCAATTCAACACCAAGATCACCTCTAGCTATCATTAAACCATCAGCCAGTTCAGTAATTTCATTTATATGATTTAAAGCTGTTGGCCTTTCGATCTTTGCCATTATAGATACATTTTTTTTACAAATTTTTCTTAAATCTTTTATATCATCAGGAGATTGAATGAATGAAAGTGCAATCCAGTCAATTCCAAGTTTCATAGCAATCCTGACATTTTTTTTATCTAGCTCAGTTAATGAAGAATTTTTTAAAATAGTTTCAGGTAGATTGATACCTTTTTTACTACTTAGTGTTCCTTCTAAAATTACTTTTGTTTCAATAAAGTTCTTAGAAACCTTCAAGGCTTTTAATTTAATTTTACCATCATCTATAAATATTGGATGATTAACTTTAATGCTTCTAAAAACCTTTTCCTCTGGTAATGGGATTTCATTAATTTTTGAACTTTTATTATCGTTAATTAAAAAAACTTTTTGACCCTTTTTAAGATCTAATTGATTGTTTTCTATTTTTCCTATCCTTAATTTAGGCCCCTGCAAATCAATAAGTATTCCGATAGGTCTTTTTAGTTTTTTTTCTACCTTTCTTATGTTTTGAACATAATTCTTTAATTCTTGATTATTTGTATGTGAACAATTAATTCTAAAAGCATCGACACCTGATAAAATAAGTTTCTCAATTTTAGTAATTTTTTCAGAAGAAGGACCTATAGTTGCAAGAATTTTAGTTTTTCTATAATTTTTAATCATTAGTAATGCATATAGAGCGCTTTTATTAAAATTAAAACTTATTTAGTTAAGATTTATTAAAAATGAATAAAGAAAAAGAATATATAATTAAAAAAAATGGTACTTATGAAGATTATTTAGTAATTTGTGACCATGCTTCCAACAAAATACCATTGGAATATGAGAATTTAGGTATTTCTAATAATGATCTCGAAAGTCATAGAGCTTTTGATCTCGGAGCTTCTGATGTTGCAATTGAACTATACAAATTACTTGATTGTAATCTCGTTATGGCAAACTTTTCTAGATTATTAATTGATCCAAATAGAGGTGAAGACGATCCTACATTAATACCTAAGCTTTCAGAGGGTAAAGTTATCAAAGGAAATATTAATATCTCAATGTATAAAAATGACATCGAAAGAAATAAGCGTTTCCTTCAATTTTATTTGCCTTATCATAAACAAATTAGTAAATTTATAAAAAAATCATTAGATTACGGAAAAATACCTAAAATATTATCTATCCACAGCTTTACTCCGATTTGGAAAGGAAAGAAGAGAGAAATCGAAGTTGGTATTTTATGGGATAAAGATGATCGATTATCTAAAATTTTTCTTCACTCTCTAAATAATTTAAAATTAGGCAATAATGAGCCTTACAGCGGAAGGCTAAAAAATGATTCATTATATAAGCATGCTACAAGACAAGGTATTCCTCATGTTCTTATTGAGATTCGTCAAGATTTATTAAAAAA
>CEUA01149060.1_pt1 | contig 36741 bp, 63 predicted proteins | sample 361541 | NCBI WGS metagenome assembly CEUA01 (sample SAMEA2623079, study PRJEB7988) | marine metagenome | isolation source: saline water (ENVO:00002010), including
TTGGTGACGTTTTCAATGTCCCAACCGAAGCCCTCTAGCCATACTGAATAACTCATTTAGCCCTCCTTATTAGTGGCGGTTTGGTTTACAAATTCAGTTAAAGCATTTGCTAGCGCAGTAATAAAATGCCCAGTTGGTAAATCTTCATGGGGATAACTGCAAAAAGTAACTTTGGTTTCTGAACTCGAACGATTAAAAAATACATCGTTTCCTCTCGTTATGACAGAGATATTGAAACTCTCACTTTCATCACTAACATCTGCGGTGATTTCAATTTCTGGTTCCTGTCCCCCCGGGAAGAACGCAAATCGTGCCGTGTTGTAGCAGCGAATAGCTGATTCATTATTAGGGATCATTGACCCTCCTTTCTTGGTTTTTGTTGATTGTAAATAGGGTTTATCAAAACCCCAATGTTAATTAAAAAGTTTTGAATCATCTTCATTGATGTTGAAGTACATGGGGAAAGGCTCGCCTATTCTGTAGTATGCCTGCCGGGCCCCATTCTCATTTGTTTCCATTTTAACTTCAATGGGTATCCCAAATTCATCTCGCAGTTGCCTTGCTCGTCTAGCACCGTCACCGCCGTTCAATTCTCTTGATAATCGATCTCGACTAACCCAACCATCACCTGCAATCGTGGCTTTTCTGAACTTGAGCAGCCCATGTACCTTTTTGCAGGCGTTACCCATATCGCCGAGCGAACGAGCAACCTCATTTTCATGCCCGGTACCAAAATTGCTTCTAGCACGTTCATGGTTTGCCAGCTTTTTGAAAGGTCGTTTGCATGTAGGACAGTGTTTCAAATTATGATTCTCCATCAGCATCCCTAACTTTCACAAACTTATCCACATCCAAATCGTAATGATCCACAACGGATAGAAACTCATTAGCATCTAACATTTCGCCTTTAAAGCGAACTTGTAGTTCAAATTCAATCCAATTCCGTTTATTGTATTTCTTAACCCAGTAGACATGTAATTTGTCGTTGTAGGTGTCGTGGTCCATTGGTGTCTGAACAGAAATGCCAAAACCAGTGCTCCCGGAAATGTCGTCTTTCACCATTTCGCAAAACACAATCCTAGTAAAATAAGTAGGATCATTAATTCTGTCTGAAGGATGATGCCGTATTGCGTCTGCAAGACATTTAGCCAGCTCTTGACCATGCCAATGACTGTAAAGATACAACGGCGGCTTTTCCTCCTCACCTTCTATTAGTTGCGGTTGCCAAACCACAATATTGTTCCTATCGCCCATAGGTCCTCCTTTATTTAGTTGTTGTTAATAGCGTTTTTTTAATTGATACCGGGGGGACCAAACCAGTGTTTGGACAGGTCGTGGTTGATATCAAACTGAAGCCAAATATCTATACCGCATTCTATAATTTCGCCTAACGCCTGATTTAGCATCAATGCTTCTATGGGTGTGAATACTGGTTTCTTCTCGTCATAGTCGTAAATATCAAATGGTGAATCATCAAGGTGAAATTTTTTATCTTCCCTGATTAAGATGAGTAGCAATTCCTGCACCTCACCGTGATGCCATTCATCACTTTTATGTTCGAGCAGAAACGACTCCAACGAATGATCTGTAGTAATCATTGTTTCTCCTTCTTGGTTGTTTAACTCCATATTTTGACTCTATAAGACCATTCCCGGTATGTAAACCCCATTGTTATTTCTACTGAATAAATACTAAATGGGGTTTACAGACAGGAAAAAAGGCCGTAGAGTAACCAACATGGAGTTATACAAAACAAACCAAGAAAGGGACAACATGGAAAACTGTTGCAAAGAAGAAACACCCTACTGGCGGATAGGCGAAACTGAAGCCTGCTTCGTCGAAGTCGGTGATGTTATTACAGTAGAAGAAACCTGCTTTACTGTTCGGTCAGTCCAAAATTACAAAAGTTGGAGAAAAACAACTGACCCAATAGAAGATATGGTGCGGATCAAAGGCCGTTCAGGCTATAACAATTACGACTTCAAACTAAACCTATTTGATTTAGTAGAAATCCACTAGGAGGGGAAATGGAAAAAACAACTATCAATGATCTCCGCAAAGGTGATCGCATTGCCGTTCGAGATCATAACGGCAAACAAGTCCCAATGTTCATAGAGAACATCAGAGTTCAACCGTGTTTGGAAAGGGTAAGAATCACCTTAAAATCCGCATGGGTTGAAGTACAATTTTCGGCTGATAGAAACGATCAAATCGTATTAAGTAACAAATGGCACTGTTACCACTCAGCAGCATTCAAAAAGGTGTATATCCGCACCCCATAACAGCTAACAAAAAAATCCCCTTCCAGTCAGGAGGGGGATTTTTTAATGCCCACCATCCCGGGGGGACAAAATACTTGTAATCAGAAATAAGATGAAGTAACTTTGTTATGTGGCGCTAATTGGGAATAACAAAAAACCAGAATCTATTGAACAGATTGACCCAAAAACGCTTGCAATCCATCCAGACAATCCCAGACTGGGCGACATTGGTGCGATTATCACATCTATAGAGAACAATGGATGGTACGGAGCCGTAGTAGCCCAGAAAAAAACTAGGCGAGTGCTCGCAGGGAACCATCGTTTGCAAGCCGCTATTCAGTTGGACATGGATGAAATTCCAGTTTATTGGGTAGACGTAAATGACGAAGAAGCAAAACGCATAATGATCGCCGATAATCGAACTAGCGACCTTGCCAGCTATGACGAACAGGCATTAGCCGCATTGTTAGAAACAATGGCTAAAGAAGAAACACTTTTAGGAAGCGGATATGACGGCGACGACCTTGATGCACTAATAGCAGACCTAGTAGACCCCACCAGCTTTAACCCAAGCGACTTTAATGACGAACCCCGGCTTGATAAATACACCGACATAGAATGCCCTCATTGCGGCGCAACGTTCCAGAAATGAGCAAACAGTTTGATGATGTCGTATTAGCTGGATGCAGCCATGAGGCGGCATTATACGCTGTGGAAAACTGGCACTACTCAGAAGGCTTACCCTCCGGGAAGCGCACAAAAATAGGAATATGGGAAGGAACGCCATCAGAGTTCATAGGAGTGATCATATTCAGTAGAGGCGCTAGCCCATATTTAGGAAAGCCATACGATCTCGAACAAAACCAGCTTTGCGAATTAACACGGATAGCGATGAGGCCCGACCACAAAGTACCAGTAACTTATGTAGTCGCACGAGCACTCAAAATGTTAAAAGAAGAAGCCAAAGGCATCCAACTCGTTTTTTCATACGCTGACCCTGAACAGGGACATCACGGCGGTATATACCAAGCAGGAAATTGGATTTATGCAGGAGTAACGCAAGTAAGCCCAAGCTGGTATATAAACGGAAAATGGCGACACCATAGAACAGTTGTTTCAAAAGTAATTGCCGGGAGCCTAAGACCAGATTTTTATGAATGGGCAAAAGCAACAGGTAGATCAAGGATGCCCCTCCCCAAACACCGTTACCTATACCCCTTCAACAGAAAACTAAGAAAAAAAATACTAGAAGAACAATACGACCCAAACAAACCACATGCGGTGGAAGTATCAACGAGCGATACGTCATCAAACCTTGATGAAGGGGCAGGTGCGATCCCTGCACACCGCTCAAAAATTGCAATAGATAACTCTGTCCATTAGGCTCTGTACATGCCTAAGGTTCAGACCAATAGAACACCTGAAGTCCTCGCCAAATATGAGGAAGTAATCAGGCTACGAGCATTAGGTCTCAGTTTTCAGGCAATAGCAGAACGATTAGGGTATGCCGGGAGGTCAGGAGCAAGAGAAGCATACTCGCAAGCTATAAAATTGTGGGGTTCAGAAGCAGTTGAAGAACTCAGAGTTGTTGAGAATGAACGTTTAGACCATTTACATAGAACAATAATGACCCAAATTGAACAAGCAGCAAGAAATAATGAGACATCGCCGGGAGAAGTATCTACTTTGGTAAATAGCGCAATTAACATTTCTAGGCGGCGTGCAGCATTAAACGGATTAGATCCAGCTCGTAAGCATGAAATATCAGGAGTAGACGGTGAAGCAATACAGACAGATGTTGGCGAAATGTTAAGGGCCCGGCTAGCGAGTATGGAAGCAAGCACGACAGCTCTACAAAGTTAGCAATGGCTGATAATTCGACACTTGTAGAAGAAATCGACACCAGTGTCGAAATATCTGTCATTCAGCGGTTAATGAAATTAGACCCTAATTGGTATGAATCATTGACCGATGAAGAAAAATTACAAGCAATGTGGGACTGGTCATTGTGGGCAAGACCAAAACAAATCGCCCCCCCGGGAGATTGGCGAATTTGGCTAATACTTGCAGGTCGTGGTTTTGGTAAAACTCGCAGCGGAGCAGAATGGGTCCGCAATGAAGTAATTACCGGGCACGCAAGCAGGATTGCTTTGGTGGGCGCTACTGCCGCAGATGTGAGAGATACGATGATAGAAGGCGAATCAGGATTGCTTAGAATCTTCCCAGAGCATGAACGCCCAAGATATGAACCATCTAAACGCCGTGTTACTTTCCACAACAATGCTATGGCTACCGCCTATTCAGCAGACGAGCCAGACAGGCTTAGAGGACCTAACCACGATCTAGCTTGGTGCGATGAAATAGCAGCTTGGCGTTATCCTGATGCTTGGGACCAGCTTATCTTTGGTTTGCGTATTGGAGCTAATCCTAGACTTGTGGCAACAACTACTCCCCGGCCTACTCGACTGATTAAATCGCTAGTAGAACGCCATGACTGTGTGGTAACTACTGGAAGCACTTATGAAAACACAGCTAACTTAGCGCCGACTTTTATAGCTGAAGTCCTCTCCCGGTATGAGGGGACACGGTTGGGGAGGCAAGAGTTGCATGCCGAAATACTCGATGATGTAGAAGGGGCGTTATGGAATAGACAAATGATTGAAGATTGCAGAACAACGACCCTCCCGGAGTTAGTTCGAATAGTTGTCGGAATTGACCCTGCTATAAGTTCCCATGAGGATAGCGCCGAAACTGGCATCATCTCTGCCGGGGTTGATGCGAATGGAACAGCTTATGTATTGGATGACAAGTCGCTAAAAGGTTCCCCAATGGAATGGGCTAACGCCGCAATAGCCTTATATCACCGATCTTCAGCAGATAGAATCATTGTAGAAGCCAATCAGGGTGGAGACATGGTGCGCCATACTTTACAAACAGTTGAGTCAAACATACCGATAAAAGCAGTTCACGCAACTAGAGGAAAACGCACAAGAGCTGAACCAGTCGCAGCTCTTTATGAACAGAACCGGGTGAAACATGTGGGGGCTTTTCCACAGCTTGAAGATCAAATGTGTTCATGGACTGTTGATGATACTTCACCTGACAGATTAGATGCATTAGTATGGGCTGTGACAGAACTGCTTGTAGGTAGTAAACTACCACCAGCGGTAGTACCGTTTGGTTCTACGCAGGTTAGCCCTTGGGAGATTAATTGATGAGTGATGTCGCAAAGCAACGCCCAACAAGTACAGACTTTATGGAAATCGGCTCATCGGGGCTGGTGCAATACGGTGGTCGAGTAGAAGAAGATTTCTTACGGCAGCTACAAGGCAGGCGTGGCTACGCCATCTTCCGGGAAATGTCTGAAAACCACCCAGTAGTAGGCGGCATACTTGCAGCTATTGAAATGCTTTTTAGATCAGTTGATTGGACTGTTACACCTTCAGACCCAAACGACCAACGTGCAGTTGAAGAAGCTGAGTTTGTCGCCGGGTGTATGAACGACATGTCGATTAGCTGGCAAGATACGATTAACAACATTCTATCAATGCTTGTTTATGGGTTTTCATACCATGAAATTGTCTACAAACGCCGCAGCGGATTACAAGACGATGGAAACTCATCACAGTTTAATGATGGGCGGATAGGGTGGCGGAAATTACCTATGCGATCACAAGACACCGTATACGAATGGAATTTTGACCATAGCGGCGGTATTGAAGGCATGACCCAAATGAACCCAATCGCAGGCACCGGGCCTGTCTTTATTCCGATTGAAAAAGCGCTCTTGTTCAGAACAACAACAAAACTAAATAACCCAAGAGGCAAAAGCATTTTGCGATCTGCATACACATCTTGGTATTATCAGAAAAGAATCCAAACTATTGAGGCGATAGGCATAGAACGTGACCTTGCAGGACTGCCTGTTGCATTCGTGCCACCTCAGCTACTTTCGGATAATGCCACATCTCAAGAATCAGCGGCATTAGCTGAGATTAAAAAGATAGTGCGGAACATTAGACGAGATGAACAGGAAGGGTTGGTGTTCCCTCTCGCATACGACCCTGAGACGAAACAGAAAGCCTACGACATTCAGCTACTGACGAGTGGCGGTCGTAGGCAATTTGATACAAACCAAATAGTTAATCGCTACGACCAAAAAATTGCTATGTCATTATTAAGCGACTTTTTGTTACTAGGCCATGAAAAGGTGGGCACTCAATCTCTGTCAGTTTCTAAAATTGAATTATTTATGGATTCTATTGAAGCATGGCTAGCTGGCATAGCAGATGTTTTTAACAATTACGGAATACCTAGACTAATGAAATTAAACGGAATAGATGAACAACTATCACCAACATTGAATTACAGCGCACCTAGAGATCCAGATATAGGAATACTAGGCGACTATGTATCTAAACTAACCAGTTCAGGTGCGATGCTTCCAGATGATGAACTTTCTGATTACCTTAGAGAATTAGCAGGATTACCAACTGATGAAGCCGAAGAAGTGATGTGACCGTAAAAGTTGCTTGGGTTCAGAAACAAAGAGGAAGCAACCACGCTCCTAAGTTCCGCCCGGTAAACAGTAACGACTTAGACAAAACAGAAAAACTAATCTACCGCACAACGCTGGATGCCATAGATGCAATTCCGCTGGATACCTACCGTAGAGTAATTCGGAACATTATGTCATTTGAAATTATCCAAGATGACCTTATTCAAATGCTTCTCCCGGAAAACGAAGAAATAGCGAAAGCAATTTTTGCTGGATATGTACTAGGTGCGAGGGATATGGCACAGCGTATACGGCAAGAGCTGAATAAAGAACTAAAACGTTTACGTTCTGACCTTCGCCTAATCGGCGCCGGAGAAACCACAAAGGCAACTGTGTACGGAATATATGAACCAGAACCTTGGACATGGCCCGAGATACCAGCCGTCGATTTATTCGACCAGCAACCCGACAACATGGCGGCAAAAGTATATGCAAGGTTTAGGTCTAATCAGATACTTAGCAGCATAACGGATGACATTAACGCCAATATTGGGGTGATAGTAGAAGAATCATTTACAGCTCAACAAACTTTCTCTACCGGGAGGACAGTCACAGGTTTAACTCCTGAACAGACAGCTAGGCGCATTTATGGGATATTGCAAAACGTTGGCCCAGCTTCGCCGGGAGATTACGCAGAATTTGTCGCACCGCACACCAATGGACTTTTCCCCAAATGGGCAAAAGCTGTGGATAGAAGCATGAACACATACGCAAATAATTTGAAAGAAGCCGGAGTGTCTGATGATGAAGTGCTGGCAAGAACAAAAAAACACGGACAACGATATGGTAATAAACTCCGAAGGGCAAGAGCGAGAATGATCGCAAGAACAGAAATAGCTTATGCCCAAAATAGGGGCATGTACGACACTTTGATAAAAGCAAACGCTGATGGGGTTTTGGGAGCATCAGCACAAAAAGAGTGGCTTACCGGGCCCACGGATGTTTGTGAAATTTGCAGACCAATGGCAGGCCAAAAAGTACCGCTAAAATCACCGTTTAATGTTGGAGGCAATTTTGTCGATTATCCGCCAGCTCACCCTAATTGCCGCTGCTTCATCCTCCCGGTAGCACAACTAAGTGAATCGCCAATGATGGTGGGTTCAGGAACTCAGGAAGATGCTTTTAGATATATATTCCCAGATGGCTTTGGCATAGAAGTTTAATGAGATAGCGGCAAATTAGTTAGGCTACTGACAAGACTCCCGGGAGATGCTATTCTAAAAATGTCGTAGTCGCCCTAGTGGCGCAAGTGTCCGAGTGACCTGACCTAGTGTTGGATCACGCCTACACGGAAGGTCAGCAAATGCCAAAATATATCGTAACAGGCGGAGAAAGCGGAGACGCAACCATTGAAGTTGCAGGGAAAGTCTATGAGCCCGGTGATGTTGTTGAATTAAAATCAACCGATTGGCTTATCAAATCAGATTATGTTAAAGCAGTTGCCGCTAAGAAAGGTAATAAATAATGCCAACATTTGTACACGGAAAATCAACAGCGGTTTATTTAGACGAATTTGATTTAACATCATATTTCACCGATAGCAGTTTCTCAATCGAGAACGACACCGCTGAAACAACTGCTTACGGTGACACGAACAAAACATACTTGCTTGGGATTAGGGGCGGCACGCTTTCACTAAGCGGCATGTGGTCTGCTGGTGCCGGAGGTTCAGATGAAGAACTCCAAGAAATAATTGGTAGCACTACTGAACCAATTATCACAGTCCGTGAAGGCGCAGCTGCTATAGGAAGTAGGGCAGTAATAGCGCAAGCTAACGAAACCAATTATTCAATTACTAACCCAATAGGGGATGTCGTGACAGTCGCAGCAGACTTTGAATGCACCAACAGCGACATCACAAATCTAACTTTCGCTTTAGCCAGTGGGGTTCAACTCACAGCAGGAGCGAGCATCGCCCACGGTTCATTAGGCGCATTAAGTTCTGTAGACAATGCGGCTTCATCAGCTAATGGTGGCGCAGCTACTCTACACGTTCCCACCAATACCGTTAATGGGAACACCACTATTAAGGTCCAGCACAGTGCGAACGATTCGACTTGGGCAGACCTTATTTCATTCACCGCTGTCGGCTCCGCAGGAGTCACAAGTGAGATAAAAGCAGTAACCGGGACAGTGAATCGTTATCTTCGGGTGACGGCTTCAACTGCTGGTTCATCAGGCTCCATAACATTTATGGTCGCCGCAGCGAGATTCTAGGAGGAATCAAATGCCAACTTTTGCACATGGAAAGTCAACTGACTTTGCGCTAGACGATACAGGCGGTACTAGCCGCAGTCTCGCCAACACGCTTACCGACGTTAGCTTTCCGCAATCGATAGACACAGCCGAAACAACAGCTTTCGGTTCAACTAACAAGTCCTACATCGTAGGTTTGAAAGACACCACAATCAGCGTAAGCGGACTCTGGGATGCCACAATAGATGGCTACCTGTCTGGGACAGAACCAGCAAGCCGTTCTTTCATTTACGGCCCAGCAGGTTCAACAGGCGGGAACGTCAAATATACAGGCGAAGCCATAATGACTAACTATTCAGTTAGCAACCCGGTAGGCGATGTAGTAACCTATTCAGTAGACCTACAAGTCACAGGTGCGGTTACAAGAGGCACCTACTAAACAACTGTTAGGAGAAAATGGTGGCACGATTAGCAGACAAGATCCGTCAAGCGGATGATAGGGAAGTTCAAATCATAGATGTAGATGCGTGGGGTGTAAAAATTGGCGTTAGGTCAATGACAGCTCTCCAACGTTCGAATATGCAAAATGATTGGGAAGCAGACCAAGTAGGGGCAGCGGCAAAACTATATTCCGCTGTTTTATTAAATTGTTGTTTTGATCCTGATACCGGGGAAACAGTATTTAATGAAGAAGATCTTGAATGGTTAATGGCTGAAAAATCAGCACAAACCGTTGATCAAGTAGCCCAAGTATGTTTGCAAGTTTCTGGATTAGCTGGGGATAGTTTAGATGAAGTGGGAAAAGACTCCTTAACCTTAGTGGAGGAAATCCAGAACTAAGGTTTTATTTTGTCCTTGCTCGTGATCTTGGAATGCCAGTCAGCGAGATGCTTAACAGAATGTCAAGTGCAGAAATGACAGAATGGAGAGCGCTCTACCAAATAGAGGCAGACGAGAGAAATCGAGCAAACGAAATGGCAAGGCAAAAATCTAAAAGGAGAAAGCGCTAATGGCAGCAATGACGACTGTCCTCAAGGCGCTCATCACGGCAGATGCCACCCAGATGAAAACGCAGCTCAAAGCTGCTTCCGGGAGCCTTCAAGAATTTGGGAAAAAGACCCAAGCTACAGGCAAAAAATTAACTCGTAATGTAACGCTGCCTATTGTTGCTGTTGGCGGTGCCGGGATTAAGATGGCTTCAGATTTTGAAGCATCTATGACCAAAATTGAATCTTTAGTTGGTCTGTCGAGTGAAGCAGTACAAGGTTTTGAAAAAGATGTTAAGCGTCTTTCAGGTGAAACAGCACAAGCCCCAAAGGACTTAGCCGATGCGATGTTCTTTATTACATCCGCAGGTATTAGAGGAGCAGCCGCAACAGAAACGCTAGAAGCAGCAGCTAAAGCCGCAGCCGTTGGTTTAGGTGAAACAGCTACTATCGCTGATCTAGCAACATCAGCTCTTAATGCTTACGGTGAAGAAAACCTTTCTGCTACTTCAGCTACCGACGTTATGGTCGCAGCCGTTCGAGAAGGTAAATTAGAAGCGGATGAACTAGCTGGTTCTATGGGTAGGGTTTTGCCTCTTGCTTCAGCAATGGGCGTTAATTTTAATGAGGTCGGCGCAGCTTTTGCAGCGTTATCAAGAACAGGAACAAACGCAGCAGAAGCAGCAACTCAGGTGCGAGGCATTTTATCTTCATTACTCCGACCAACGAAACAGGCTGAGGAAGCACTGACCGGGATGGGTTTATCATCCGCCGGGTTAAGGCAACAGATACAAGATGAAGGTTTGTTATCAGTCCTAAAAACGCTTTCTGTGAGTTTCGATGGGCAGACTGAAAAAGCGGCAGCCGTATTTGGAAACATTAGGGCGCTTTCTGGTGTTATGGATCTACTTGGCAAAAACTCGGCCGCTACTGAACAGATATTTGCCAACATGACAGATACAACAGGCGCTTTAGATGATGCGTTTGCTGTTACTTCTGAAACGACTGCTTTCAAATTAAATCAATCAATGGCTGATATGAAAATGGCTTTGATAGAAGTCGGTGAAGTACTTATACCCATTATTGTCCCCATTGTGGAAAAGCTGGCTAGTTTTGTTAAAGCAGCAGCGCAAGCATTTGACGGACTTCCGGGACCACTCAAAACAGTCACAATTGCTTTTGTAGCGTTAGCAGCTGCGGCAGGCCCGGTCATGTTTATGTTCGGAGGGGCTGCTAGAGCAACAGGAGGCGCTATTAAGGCGTTCGGTAGCATGGCATCAGTAATAGGCGGTGCTGGCGGCAAAGGGCTTCTAGGTCGATTAGGCAAATTTAAGATGCTTCTCAAACCGGGTCCAATGATGGCGTTTGGTGCAGCAGCGGTAGCAGCAGGCGTAATAATTGGCAGATTCCGCAAACGTGCGAAAGAAGCAAGGGACCGCATGAAAATGCTTCACGAAGAATTTTTAGCTGCTGGAGATCCTGCAAGCACATTAAAGGACAGGGTGCATGAATTAGCTACTGAATTAAAAATGGTTGAACAGGCTACCGACGATGCAACTGAAGCCACTTCAAAATTTGTCGGCGAACAGGTACTAACGAAAGAACTAATCGGCAAAGACGTTACGGAAGCATTTGGCAAAGCGAACTTTGACATGGAAAAACTAACGAATACTCTTTCAGGCGGCAGTGACGAATTTGAAAGATTATCAAAACAGGCGAAAAACAATTTCCATTCAAATGAAAAATGGATTGAGTCAATGAAGAACGCTGATATTGAAGTTCGTGATATCACAACCCATTTAGCTGAGTTAGTTGAAGCTGAAGTGCTGACTAGGGAAGAAGCAGCAAATGTTCTTTCTGCGATGGATGAAACAGCCGATGCGTTTGATGACCATGCTAAACACCTTGAAAAAGTAAACGAGGAATATCTCAAATCTGATGAAGGTATGAATGCTGTAACTGGAGCACTTGGACAGTACGGCAAAGAGTTACTGGACGCTGCCGGGGATGAAAAGACATATTCTGAAGTATTAGATGAAGTTAATCAAGCACTTGAAGATAAGAAGAAAGTCGTTGATGAAGTCGCTAACGATGTTCGCAGGTTTACCAACATGACTTACGAAGCTGTAGAAGCTGAAGAAGATCTCATACTGACTGAAGAAGAACTCATCGCCCAGCAAGAAGAACTTGACGCAGCTATGAAAAAGACTGAAGAACAGCTACAACGAGTTCGAGATTCATTTGATGCCATTGTTAGCAGTATGCGTGACACAATCGGTGAAGCATTTGAGTTAGACGAAGCCCAAAACAATGTTGAAAATGCGATGCTTGGAGTTCTTGATGCGTTAGAGAAACAGAACGATGAATCTTTAACTGCGCTTGAAAGGGAAGAAGCACTAATTTCAGCATCTAAAAATTACGCAGGTTCGCTCGCTACTGTTGCCGAAGCGATGGCAGGTATGAGCCTTGATGAGATCAACACAGAGTTTGAGAATCAGGCAGGGTTCTTAGAATCAATTAAAGACACAATGCCACTATCAGAATATGAAAGGTTAGAGACTTTACTAGGTGAAATACACACAGACGCTCAAAACCTACACGGAACTGAAATAGCTATAGGGCTTGGGATTACTGCTGACTATGACGAATCAATGCTGAATTTCTTGGACATGGTTAATCAATACGATGACGTAGCTAGCTTTGGAGCTTCCGTAGCAGGTTTCTTAGGGGCGACGCCGATGGCTACTGGTGGATTAGTTACCGGGCCCACGCTTGGGCTAATTGGAGAAGCTGGACCAGAGCTAGTGGTGCCGTTAGATAAGTTAGGCAATATGGGTAGCACAAATGTAACCGTAAATGTTTCCGGGAGCGTCTTAACAGAATACGACCTCGCTGAGACAATACAGAATCAGCTCATTAGAATTAAAGGTAGGAACGCCTCGCTGGAGTTCAGCTAATGGCTCTCGCTACCGTAACTGTAGAAGTCGCTTTCACCAAAGGCATAAGTGAAACAGCAGACGATGACGACTTCACTACAATCTCGACAGATAACAAAGTTAGAGAATTTCAGATAGTTAGAGGCAGACAGCAAGAACTCGCTACAACGCAAGCCGGGAGGGCAATCGTCGTTTGCAGTAATGTGAACGGTAAATTAGACCCCTCAAACACTGGTTCAGGAACACCATACTATGACGGTGGGACAAATGTCATACCCCTACGGCATATTAGAATTAAGGCAACAGACCCAAGCACAAGCACAGTTTATGTCATTTTTCGAGGCTTCGTTGAGCGCTGGGTTCAGGAATACCCACAAGAAAAAGACGCTACTACCAGAATCGAATGCGTAGATGCTTTCAAAGCATTGTCGCTTGCTTATTGTGACGGCTCAAGTGAATCCCAAGAACTATCAGGATTACGAATCGCTAACCTTTTAGATCAAGCTGAATGGCCGAATGGTGGGAGTGCTGGAGCAGTATCGGTTGCAGGATATAGGGACATTGACAACACATCTGCAAACGAGACTATTCCTGCAAAAACTTACGGAACTACTTTAGATGTTTTGCTTCAATCTCAAGATATTGAAACAGCCGAAATCGGTTCGTTCTTTGTTTCCCGGTCTGGTGTAATGACTTTCAAAAATCGACTAAATCGAATTAGTGAGTTTGCAACCATCTCAGCAACCTTTTCAGATACATCTACATCTTCTGGGAGGGTGAAGTATAACGGCTTAGATTTCTCAATGGACGACCACAACATCATCAATCGAGTAACTACAACTACATCAGGAGGGGCAGCCGGGACAGTTCAGAACGACACCGACTCTCAAACCAAATTTGGGATACGAGCAAAATCGGAAACAGGGTTAATGCTCGTAGCAGCCGGTGACGCAACTTCATGGGCTGAATACATTATCGGTAGGCAAGCTAACCCAGCGAACAGAGTTCAATCAATAACGCTGCGCCCACAAGAACAAGACGCTTTATGGGCGAAAGTTCTCCCGGGAGAATTAGGAAACGCCTATGTTGTCGAACGAACACCAGCAGCAGGGAACGCAATATCTTCAACTGTTATATGCGAACGCATTATTCACAAAGGCCGGGGAGCAAATTGGGTAACGACAATGGAATTATCACCAGCAGACACCGCAGGCTATTGGGTACTTGATGACGGTTCAGGAACTTATGCCGCATTCTCTGAACTCGGCAACACAACTAGACTATTCTATGGATAGGAATAAATTATGACTCAAATAAATTGGCAATACCAAGTAAACAATCGGGCTGGCGGTTATATCGTAACGAACACGGACTGGAATGACTTTGCGGGAAACTTCAGAGCGCTCATAGACCAAACTACAGGCTCAGGAACAACAGATAACTCGCCTTTGCCTATTGGGATTGATTTAGTAAACGACAGGGTGTACATCAGCGACCCTGATTCAACGACTCCCGAAGATGCGAACCATGCGGATACTACTTTGTCGGTTGTTGGCACGACTACGCTTGCTGGAAATACTCAACAGACAGGAACGTTCACGGTAGGCGTGGACGATACAGGTCACGACGTAAAATTCTTTGGCGCTACTGCTGGAGCTTATTTAGAGTGGGACGAATCAGCAGATAATTTAATCGCCAAAAATTCCAAAGTTACAATTCAAAAAGATAGCGCTGCTCCTATTGTGTCAATAGAGGCTTTCCACGATACGGAAGCAACAACTGGAGTTATTCAATTTACGAAAGCTGACGGTTCCGCTGCATCTCCAGCGCTAGTTGATGATGACGCAATGCTGGGGAAAATAGTCTTTTACGGATATGACGGAAATTCTTATGCGGCAGGCGCACAGATTTACGCGCAGGTTGATGGAACTCCAGCCGATGGAGATATGCCAAGTTCTTTAACCTTTCAAGTTACCCCAGATGGCGGTTCAGAAAGTCCAGTCACGGCTCTAACAATTCACCCAAATAGAAAAGCGGAGTTTTACACGCCAGAATTTATGATAAACAGTGGCGCAGATGTTACTCCCGATGCTAATTGGGACGGTCAGCTATCTATTCAAGGAGACGGCTATCAAGGTGGTATGGCTTTTGACGCAACTGCCATGTGGGTAGGGCATAACTCCTCCGCTCGCCATCTTTATCTCGCTACTAATGAAACGATGCGAGTAAAGATCGATGACGGAACCGGAATTATGACCACACCTTATGTTCCAGCGTTTAGAGCTTCTAAGACAGGTTCAGGAACTGAAGGCCAGCAGGGGACCGCAGTCTTTGTTTGCAATTCCGATTCTGGAACCGGGTTATTTGACAATGGAAATAACTTCAACACAACTACCGGAATTTTTACTGCTCCAGTAGATGGATATTATTTCTTCAGTTGGAGCTTATTCCTACACACGAGTTACGACAATGATACTGACTGCTACTTTGGTATTTACTCCTCAAATGGCTCTCTTTACACTAACCACGGCGACAAAGGAGTAGACGGTGGGCAATGTGTCGCTGGCATTTTCTATTTAGATGCAAGTGACAGCGCTTACCCTTATGTCGTCAGTTCTGGATTAGACATAACTTCTTTCTCAGGGCAAACTTACAACAGCTTTCAAGGAATACTAATAGGATAGGAAATATACTATGGCTAAAACATTTACAGTAAATATCACAGACGCAGAAGAAAAAGCGTTTGCATGGGACACAGTAGACCCAGATGCTTGGGTGCAGAACGCTGTTAAAGAAAAATGCCGCAAAGCGAAAGATCGTTTACATGCGGAAGAAGTTAAACGCATGACCGATGACGAAAGCATTACATCAATTCCTGCCGATAAGGACAAAGTGGTAAACGATGCGAACGTTAAAACAGCGAAACAGAGAGCAGACGAAGCAGGAAGCCCGGTATAGATGGAGATTGAAATTAGGCAAGACGAGCTGTTAGAAGAAATACAAAACCGATTCCCTAACCATCTCAGGATATGCATTCAAGCGGTACAAATAAGAAAGATGGCTGAACTATTAGAAACTGTCCCCCCGGGAAGCCTATTGGGTGAATCTGAAGGTGAAGAAGTAAATTTAGAAGTTGTCGAGAATGCCGACTTATCTAGTTAATTGCAATCATTTGTATTTTAATCAAACATTAAACACATTTGAGGTTGGTCTGCTGCTTGGTGATTCCCAACTACAGTTTGGTGATCGGTTTGAAGCCAACAGCTCTCAAGTATCAGATGTATTGAAAACAGGTGCGGTGAAAGCAGTTTAGGCACTAAAAAACCCCCACCGAAGTGGGGGCTTTTAGGTTCCCTTATCCCCAGACGAGTGAAGGATCTACCTTTGCCCAGTATCGCTCTTGGTATTGGGCGACCTGACCGGGAATGCCTTTGTAATTTTTGTTTGGTGTAAATGTGAATGATTCAGCTACTATAAATGCAGTATCGCTTCCAGTTTCAAAGTATTGAGTACCGACGATATCTCCTACCACCTGAGTAAGTCCGTCTATTGTTTCAGTTCGGATATGTTCTACTGCTATATGCTGAACTCGAGCCCCTTGAAACTTTGCTTCTACGGATTTCATTACTTGGTCGCCGTAAACCGCAGATGCTTCATCTAGGTCGATTAGGACATCGGAGTAAGCCCAGCTTTTATCTTGGTCTGACATGTTATGCCTTTCTTGGTTTGGTTTTTTTGTTAACTCCATATTTAAGACAATACAAGTTGGTGCCCGGTATGTAAACTCCACTTAGTAGTTTGTTTTAACCATCAAAATATCCCCAGCTTAGAAATAGGTTGGGGATATTTTTTGTGCATATTTGTAGACACTACTGACAAGTCCCCCCGGGAGATGCTAACCTCACAAATATGGCTAACAATGCATTCAAACGCAAAATCAAAAAACTCACGGATTTACGCCTTAAAGAAATTTCAGGAGTTGATCATCCGGCATCATTACATGAAGGTTGGGCAGTGATTAAAAATAGTGATAATGAATTAAATGTAGCGTTAGCTGAAATTATAGAACCTAACCCCGACTCTTTGGAGACAAATGTGGATACAGATGTAATGCAAGAAGAAGAAGAAGCGGTGCAGGAAACACAAGTAGAAGAAATTGTTGAGGTTGAATCGACTGAACTTGCAAAAGAGCTGAATGATGTTCGCAAAGAACTTTCAGACACAAAAGCAAAGTTAGTTGATATTGAAGAAAACTCTGCATTGGAGAAAGCTGTAAGAGATGCCCAACGCTGGGCTATCGTTCCTCAGTTGGACCCGGTTGAGTTTGCTCCAGTCCTCCGTTCAATGCGTTCTACTGTTCCTGATGCTTCTCAAAAAGTAGAAGAAATCTTTGACGCTGTTGCAGTCGCTCTTGGCGAAGCTGGCATACTCAAAGAAATCGGCTCAGACGGCTCCCCAGAGCATGAGGACAGCTACGGACAAATCGAGGCTATGGCAAAAGCTATGGTTGATGATGGTTCAGCTAGTTCTCTATCTGACGGAATAGCCAAAGTAGCCGTAGAAAACCCCGAACTATACAGCGCTTATGTCGCTGAGATGGGAGCCTAATAATGGCATACGAAACAATAGGAATAGACATCGGAACCTTTACGGCTTCCGCTGATCTATCTTCATCCCAATACTATTTTGTAAAAATGTCAGCCGAAGGTACCGTAACAGTTTGCGCAGCAGTCACCGATAAACCAATCGGAGTATTGCAGAACAAACCAGCTTCAGGTGAGCAAGCAATCGTAAGAGTCTTTGGTGTTTCCAAAGTGTCTGCCGATGCAACACTTGCAGCCGGAGATGTTGTGGGAACATCCGCTGATGGTCAATGTCAGCCAGTCGTAGCAGGCACAGAAACGACAGTGTACAACTGTGGTCAAGCCTTAACCGCTGGGGCAGCAGGAACCTTACAATCAGTATTGGTAACAATATCAAACAGCCGAGCAGCGTAAGGAGACTGAACGATGCCACAACCAACCACAGGTGACGTACATGTAGACGCAATTCTGACGAACATGTCTATCGCCTATATGCAAGAACAATATGCTTTCGTTGCCGGGAAGGTCTTTCCGACTGTTCCAGTGCAGAAACAAAGCGATAAGTTCTTTACTTATACACAAGCTGATTTCTTTCGAGATCAAGTAGAACTGCGTGCCGATGGTACTGAATCAGCAGGAACAGGCTACGGTCTTTCCACTGACAGCTATAGCGCAATGGTCTACGCTCTCCATAAGGACATCGGCGATCAAGTAAGGGCAAACTCAGATGCTCCACTATCACCAGATATGGATGCAACTCGTTTCCTTTCACAGCAAATGTTGATCCGTCAAGAAATTGATTGGGCAACAAACTACTTTGCAACTTCAGTCTGGGGAACCGATAGCACGCCTTCCACTTTGTGGAGCGCATCTTCCGGGAGTACCCCAATCGCAGATGTTCAAACAGGTATCAACACCGTTCTAACGAATACAGGCTACAAGCCAAATACTTTAGTTATGAGCTACAAAGTATTCAGTATTCTCAAGAACCACGCTGACATCATTGACCGATATAAGTACACAAGCAGCTCAAGCATCACCGAGGAACTCCTCGCATCTGTGCTTGGTGTTGACCGTGTACTCGTAATGGCAGGCATTAAGAACACCGCTGCTGAAGGAGCATCCGCTTCTTACGCTCAAATCGGTGATCGAGATGCGTTGCTTTGCTACACAGCTCCTAATGCTGGAATTATGGCACCAAGCGCTGGCTACAACTTCTCATGGACCGGGCTCGCCCAGTCTGGTGGAATTGGAACCAACACCGCTATCAGCCGATTCCGTATGGATGCTAACCGTGCTGACAGAATAGAAATTGAAAGCGCATGGGACTTTAAAGTCATTTCAAGCGCTCTCGGTTACTTCTTCAGCAATCCAGTAGCAGCCTAATCACGATTTAGTAAGCCCTATGGGCTGCCACCGCTAAACCGTTAAACCTGTAGGGAGGGTAGGTGCAAACCTCCCTCCCTACAAAACTTTTAAGGAGATCACATGGCTTGGAGTTATTCAGGAGATCCAGACTCAAGCGCTTTAGACGCAATCCGATTCCTTATTGGTGACACCGACACCAACGATCAGCTTCTAGCCAACGAAGAAATTTCGTGGACAAATAGCCAAGTTACCGGAAGTACCACATCAACAGATTCGCTCTACACTGTTGCTCACCGTTGCATGATAACGATTGCTTCCAAATTCTCTCGTTTAGCTGACCAGTCGATTGGTGACATGAAAGTCGACATGTTCCAGAAAGCTGAAAACGCACGACTGCAAGCAAAAGAACTCAAAGTCCTCGCACAATCAGAAGGCGGCACGCCAACCCCTTACGCTGGCGGCATAACCGTTTCTGATAAAGAAATAGATCAAGATAATTCTAATTTAGTTAAACCATCTTTTAGGCAAGGACAATTTGCTAATACAACCGATTGGGGGGCAGGGTCCCCGGTTGCGCCATCCAATGATGATGCAGGGTGGAAATCGTGACTGGGGCTTCACCTGCTGCGGTTTTTGCTACAGCTCTTAAAAATGAAATGACACCAACTACGGTAAGTGTCAGAACTAACCCAACTCGGAACAATTACGGAGAAATTTCATACTCCGGGAGCACTACCAGCTACGCCGCTTATGTACGGAAAAGCACACAAGCTGATCGCGATGTTTCAAGTGAAACGGCTCAATGTGATTTCATCGCATATATCCCTGACCAGTCACTAACATTGGAAATAGATGATGAGATAACCCTCCCGGCACCGATTTCAGGTACACGCCCAATAGTTCGAGTGGATTTGAAAAGCAATGCGCTTGGGCAAGTAGCAGTAATCGCCTATTGCGGTAGGAGCACAAAGTCATAATGGCAATCGTAGTTACAGGTATGGCAGATCTCCAAAAAAAAATGGCTGAAGCGAACCTTGTTGTTTTAGAAGCAGCTAGAGAAGCTGTTAAAGACATCACCATTGAAGTATCTAAAAAATCACAAGAAGTTGTCCCTTTTGATACCGGAGCGCTTGCAAGGTCAATGACTTTAGATCTGCCTAAAGTTCTGAAAGATAAACCAGAGGGCAAAATTGGGTACGGAGGCACAGCTGCTCCCTACGCAGTTATGCAGCATGAAATGCCTAACTATTGGCATCCGCCGAAACCTCCCGGAAGAAGGAAAGTTAGCAAAAAATCTGGAAGCGGCCCGACAGCGCCCGGTACTAAAAGACCAAAAGGCGGTCCTAAATACTTAGAAGAACCATTAAAAAATATTGGCGGTGTAGGTTTTGAGAATAAGCTCCTTGAACTAATTAACAAATACATTAAACTATACGCATGAGCATGTTAACCGATGTCGGAACGTACCTTGCAGCCGCAAGCATTTCAACGCAGGATTTAACATTAGGCACTAATTTGTTTCTTGGTCGATTACCTGATTCACCCGATACTTGCGTTGGATTAATACAAACCGGGGGGACAGCACCAACAGATACTTTTGGGGCTTCCTACCCACCTTTAGAAACTCAAGGACTACAAACATTAGTTCGTGCGGCTTCATACGCAACCGCTGAAGCATTAGCTGTGGATATCTTCAAATCTTTACAGTCAGTAGAAAACGAAACATTAACTTCAACTCTTTATTTGAAAATAGAAGGAAACCAATCACCGTTTCCTCTCGAAAGGGATGGACAGGAGCGCCTAGTAGTCTCATGCAACTACAACGTAGTGAAAACCCTATAGACCTTTACGCTGAAAAGCCTTCTAATGGCTCTAAAACGCTTTCTAACGTACTTTGCGGCACTTGTAGTAAACTATTAGCCGAAATGGTAACAACGCCCTTTAGGCTTCGCTGTAGGTACTGCAAAGAATATACTGAACACTAAAAAAACCCCCTACCGAAGTAGAGGGCTTTTTGAGGGGGTGTTTATTTTACGTTTTCAAAAGTATCTATAAACGCTTCCAGTTCAAATTCGTCTACTCGACAAAATTCTCTGTGAGTTTCTGGTGTGTTGCCCCTGAAGTAGGTTGGACCACCATCTCCATCGTTCCAGATACTCCCTTCTTTGGTTTTGGCTTCGTAGCCAACCCCCCGGGAAGTCTCAAAATATCTTATACTTGTCACTTTCATGGATTTATCTCCTTTTGGTTTTTTATGTAACTCCATATTTTGAAGATACAAGTTCATGCCCGGTATGTAAACCTTATTCAGATATTTATATAAGTGGGGTTTACAGACAGATGAACAACTTGTAGAGTAATCAATATGGAGTTAACCAATAAACCAAACCAAGAAAGGCAAAACATGACTGACGACAAAGACCTCTACATAGGTCAAGCTGTATTAGTTGAAGATCATACAGACCCAAAAAACATTAAATTAGTTGAGGGTACTGTTAGCAGATATGAAAAAACATCAACTGGAGAAGGGTGGGTAATCCGAATAGGCGGCTCAGACATACTTCCAACAGTAATCAGATCTCACCGAGACAAAATCTATCGGTTCAAAAATATAGGTCAAACTATTCAAAAATAATAAAGGAGGAAGAAGCCCCCACTTCGGTGGGGGTTTCTTTATGCCCCATACGCTAAAGACAAACTACTGATAATCTTCTAAAATTAGCAGCATGAGAGCTGCCACTCGTTTACTGAAGATATTAAGCCGTTCATGTTTAGTGCTTGTACTGCTTGTTGCTTGGATTGCTCCGCCTGCCTATGCTACTGAAACAACTTGCGAAACAATAGTTGATGGTTATAGATGTACTATTTGGGTGAATACCTTTGGTGCCGGGCCCTCATTTACATTTGAAATTACCGAAGAACAAACCCCAGTAAACGCCATCACCTTCACCTCCATGACCTGCGATGATTGGGATGATGCCCCTCACGCCTATGCAGCAGATCCGCACATTTGGCTTTATTCAGTAACAGAAGTAGACGGTGAAGAAGTTTTAACTTTAATAACAGATGATGACGATTCAGCTAGCCACAATGATGGTTCTAATATGTGTTGGGATTCAGAAATAGACACAGTTCTATCTCCGGGAGTCTACCAATTAAGAGCTGATGCTTTCGACACTGACTACATAGGCACATATACATTAGAAGTTTCTGGAGGGGCTTGGACAGTACCAGAAGAACCTACTCCTACTCCTACTCCTACTCCTGAACCAACCCCAACGCCTGTCCCTCCTACACCTACGCCAGAACCAACTCCGTCACCGACACCTCAACCGACTCCAACCCCGGTCCCAACCCCAACTCCTGAACCAGAGCCGACACCAACTCCTGACGAAGTGCCTCCCCCAAATCCAACACCAACACCGTCACCGACACCGAGTCCAACACCTTCACCTGAACCGTTGCCAACACCTTCACCTATTCCTCCAACTCCGACACCGCAACCGCCAGACCCAACACCACCGCCACTATTAATACCGACACCTGAACCCATACCATCTCCAGAGCCTATCATTATTGATGATATTGACTGGGGAGAAGTAGATGATATTGACTGGGATGACTTTGATTGGGATTTAGATGCAGATATAAATGACGGCGAACCTATCGTAGTTATTGAAGATGATTTGCCAGAGATAAATGAGGATGATTTTGATGAATTTGAGCAATATGAGGAAACAGACAACTCCGCTTTCGACACAGAAGGTAGCGAAGAAGAATTTGAAGAAACGGTTGAGACAGAAGAAGAAGAATTTGAGAACTTCCCGGGGGGTTCGATTGATGAAATTCCTGAAGGGCTTGATGAAGAATTCATAGACGACTGGGAAGAAGGACCGCCGAACGAAGAAGATATCTATTTCGATGAAGAAACCGGGGAATGGGAAGATGACCCAGACCTTGAATTGGAAGAAGTTGATATAGAAGATTTGCTGGAAGATGAGGAACAGCTTGAGCAGCTTATTGAAGATTTAGAAGCTGATGATGTGTTAGAAGAAATCCTTGAAGATAATGAGGAATTTTTTGAACAGGCAAGCGATGAGCAACTTGAAGAATTGTTTGAAGAAAACGCCGAGATATTTAATGAAGCTGATTCAGAAACTAAAAGCACATTTGAAGAAACTGTAAATGTCTTTGCTGGTGGCTTTGAAGATTACCAAGCAGATGGGCAAACAATAACCATAGAAGAAAGGCGTACCGTCGTGGCGGCAACCGCTGTAGTTTCAGCAACGGCTATAGCTGTCAGACCAGCACCGCCATCCCCGGCAACAGGACCAATACAACCAACACGGACTAGCGGACCTAGCGCAACTGCGTCTCCCGGAGGTAGCACAGATGCTTCAGGTGGACCATCGCAAAGTCGGCGAGGAAGGAAAATGAATGATTAAAAGATTAAGCAAAGAAATACTGTTTCTATCGCTCACGATTGGAGGAACTTTATTAGTTCTTATCACTTTGAGCGGTAGCACATTAAAAAAAGGAATATACATATCTATTGTCGCCTTAGCGTCTCACTTGCTTGGGGTGGCGATTGAAGATTGGCAAGAGCGGCATGAATAATACAGTGGCTACAATTAGAAGCGTCTGTATGAGAATCCTCGCCACCTTTGTATATCAAAGCATGGCGGTAGTAGGAGGTGCGAGCATTATCGGAGGCATTGAACCTTTTAAGGCTTGTTTGCTTGCCGGGTTTACCGCAGTAGCTAATGTTGTGAGTAAACTAGCAGCAGCTTATGCAGACGATGGGAAAATAACACTAGAGGAATTAGACGCAGCTTTCTCAATGAATTCTGCGCCTTCTTCAAAGGAGAATTATGAGTAAAGGAAATTTATATCACTACCGGGCATCGCTCGACAGAGTAGTTGATGGGGACACCATAGATGTAGTACTAGATCTTGGTTTTGATTTACGAATGCAAGCACGCATCCGATTCGTTGGCATTAACGCTCCTGAGTCGAGAACCAAAGATTTAGTTGAAAAGCAGAAGGGTTTAGAATCAAAACGATTTGTCGAAGATTGGTTAAACGGCTGCGAAACAATTATTATTCAGACCCAACTCGACAAGAAGGGCAAATTTGGGCGGATACTCGGCAATGTGTTAAACGCTGATGGTGCTTGCCTGAATGAAGAAATGGTGTCGTTAGGACACGCTACCCCTTATGACGGAGGGAAACGGTAACAAAAAAATATCCCTCATCCTCCCGGGATGAGGGATATTTGTTTTTGGTTAAAGGTGTGTAAGGTTGCGCCCTTCGTGAAATCCAGACCAGAAGGCATTACATGCGGTGCCTTCTTGGCTTCTGTAATCACTCGCTCCGTCTAAGATAACTCCGTAAGCTGACTGAAGGTTGATGCAGATTTTTTGAAACTCATCTGTACTCCCCACCCTTTGCCCAATTTTTAGGCCTTGTTTACGCCAATTGATTAACATTTGGTTTCCTTTCTTGGTTTGGTTTAACTCCATAGAGACAAGATACGGTATGGGGCCCGGTATGTAAAGCCCATTTAACAAAATGTTTGTTTCAGCTTTATATCTTCTATTAATTGCCGTATGATTGCTAGATGGAGTTAATAACCAAGAAAGGACAATCTATGACTGCATTAGATGATAAGGGTTTTGATTTTACGCAGCCCAAAGAAAAAAAGCAATGGCGAAAAAAACGAACGTTTATTAAATGTTTGGACTGTCGTGCTTTGATAGGCACAAAAATTGCTGACAGATACCCAACTTGCCCATTTTGCGATGGCGCTAATTGGTCGAATGACTGATTACTAAGAAAGGGGATTAAAAATGTCACATGACGGTAGTAGTGTCGAGTTGGAAAAGTTGATACCACGTTCGCTATATGAACAGATGGAAAGAAACCACAAACTCAACATGTCATCTGAACCAGAACCGGGCTCAATTGATTTTAAGCCAGTAGTTAAGTTGCTGATTACCGTTGGCGGTAATGCCACATGGCTACTGACTGAAATAGATGAACAAGGTATAGCCTTTGGGCTTTGCGATTTAGGTCAAGGCTTCCCGGAATTAGGCTATGTAGACCTACAAAGTCTAAGTAAAGATTTTGGGGACAGACTTGAACGAGATCTTCATTTTAGATCTACTGAAAAATTGTCGGCTTATGTAAATTATGCAAGGCAAAAGCGCATGATAATAACTGACTTGCCATCAAACTATAAACAATAGGAGGTATTACTAATGGATGAAGGCATAGGCGAAAACTGTAGGCATACGGAAACGTATAAAGCAGCTGAGCCTGAACAATATAAGAATCTGTTAAAAACATTAGCAGAATTGCAAGATTGCAAAGCACGAATTAAAGAGCTGCGAGAATGGGAGAGGGATGTAGTTCAAAGAACACATGAACTAATGCCCCGGTATCAAATGCGCATTAAAGGTTTCGGCATTGTTACTAGGTCGAATAACAAAAACAAAAAATGGGACAACGATGAAATGTGGAATGTTCTCATAGCAAGGGCTTTAGATAGTAGGCTTATTGATAAAGAAACCGGGGAAGTGCTGGAGAGAGAAGCATCAGCAGTCAGAAGGGTTATAGAAGAATGCGCTTACATTTCATATTGGAAAACAACACCGTTAGAAGAAAAATACGGTATAGACCCTGATGAATACTATGAGACAACTTCTGTTAGACCTAGCATTAGGATACAATGACCAATAATAACAAGGACAAATAGCCATAACTCCATAATTCTGGCTATCTGAAGAAGGCGGAGGGTTTCATCTTGGTTTCCCTCCGCCTTCGCTTTTTGTCTAATAGCTGATTATTGAAAGAATTTCGGCTAATGTGTAAGTATGGTTTTGCCAACGACTAGTAAGCATGTCCGTGTAGATCTTTTACATCCGACCTTTAAGGCTCGTTTAGAAGCATTGTTAAATACTGAACCAGAGATCGCATCTCGAGCACGTATCGTCTCAGGGGTAAGAAGTTTTGCTGACCAGAAGTATTTTTGGGACGGCTACCAGAACAAACTCAAAGGAAAAGCAGGCTATTCGCATTTTAATCTTGCAGCTAACCCTCACCGCAAATTTGGAGGGGGCTTGTTTCAAGGCTCGTGGCACATGCAGCAACCGTTCGACAACTACGGGCACGCCGTAGATATACGCTTGTCTGGTGGTTTAACGTGGGCGAAGTTCGTTCCGATAGCAAAAGAATACGGTGTTTGCCAAACCGTTTTCAGTCCACAATATGAAGCATGGCATTATCAATGGCGAAACAGTAAAGGCATTTTTCAAGCCCCGGCAATGAAAGGTGAGAAATCTGAATCCAAAACCGTTAAAAAAGCCAAAGTAAACCTTAAAGGAGTAGCAGCAGCTTTAGCGCAACTAGGAGAACAAGTCTCCCGGAGGCCGTTAAGAAAAGGTAGCCGCAACTCAGCAGTTAAAGTTGTTCAGGAACGTCTAGCTGCTAAAGGGTACAAGTGCGGTTTTCCAGATGGCATTTGGGGAAGAAAGACCGAAAAAGCGGTTAGAGCCTATCAGCGTGCTAACGGTTTAGTAATCGACGGCGTAGTAGGTCGCAACACTTGGGCTATGCTACTCAAATAGGAGACAAATATGAGACTTAACTTAGATCAAATTAAAGACATTTTAGAACGAGCAATCTTCACTTACGTTCAATCTTTTCTTGGGCTTCTGACAGCTTCAGGAATGGGAGTAGATATGGGTGGAATTAGCACACTAAAAATGGCAGCTATCGGAGGACTCCCGGCAGCTATAAGTGTCTTAAAAGGAGCGTTTTGTACGATGGCACCAATCGGCGACGCTACTGCATCAATCGTAAAGCAACTTCCAGACCTCCCAGAAGATGCAGACGAACAACTCTACGAATAGGATATTAAATGGATATAGGAAAACCACCTCTTTCAATAACTAACAATTCAAACACCCACGCAGTACGGCATTTGCAAGCACTGTTAAACGAACATGGCGCTTCTATTTTTATCGATGGCCGATACGCTATCGGTACTGACCGTGCCGTTGCACGTTTTCAGAGCGACAACGGATTAGATATTTTGGGTTACGTCGATGAAGCAACGTGGGAAAAGCTCGCCGCCAAACCAGCAGCTAAGAAAAAAGCACCTGCGAAAAAACCAGCAGCGAAAAAACCAGCAGCGAAAAAAGCGCCAGCAAAGAAGCCAGCCCCAAAAGCAAAAAAGAAATAGATCAAAATTGGTTCAGCAATGCCGCCTGCCGGGGATCAGATACATCTATTTGGTTTCCGATGAATCGGAGCCATGCGACGCTTTCTAAGCCGATGCAGATTTGCAGAAAATGTAATGTTAGAAATGAATGTTTAGAATATTCATTAACAAACAGGATTGAATTTGGTATTTGGGGCGGCTTGCGTGAACATGAACGAATGAAGTTACTAAGTTCCTGTCCTTCCGGGAAGGTCTAAAAAGGATCTTCAACTTCGATTGATATGGGTTCAGAAGTTGTTTCTTCTAAATCCTGACCAACAATGGGAATGACTGCTAATGGTGGATTGCCTTCACTCCATTTGTTTTCTTTTGCTTTTCGCAACATTCTTTCCCCGGCATCCATTTGCTTATCAGTTAAAAACCCTCGTTCGTTGAAAAATTCAACTAGCGATTTAGCAAATTCATTCCACGAATAGGGTGCAAGGTTTGTACAGAGCTGGTGCGCCTGCTTTTGCTTTTCTCTATTTATTGGTTTGTCATTCATAATTATCTCCTTTAACTATGGTTGTAGGTCCATTCCATGTCTTTGCGTTCTTCCAGCCATTGATGGCGTTCGCAAGGTTCACACATACCGTATTCTTCATATTGCCCTATGGTGATCCATTTTTCGCAATCTCTGGTTTCGTGCGCTGGACACTCCCGGTTAGCCATCATCTTCCTCCGAATGCAATCCTAAGTATCTCATTACTTCAACTGGTCCAAATTTCCAAACACACCAGACTGCCAACGGCATTCCGATGATGCAACCAGTAAAAAATATATCTATTAAAAATTTAGTTAGCATCTTTCCCTTTCATTTTCATTGTTGTGATATATCCACAGTTGTTTGTGGATTTCTTCTATGATGTGGTTTTCTCTGATATACCAAAGTTGGCAAGTTTCACAGTCACAGCTCTTAGTTTGACTAACTGCTTTCAAAACTACAGCAACCCAAGAATCTCGTGCGTAGGTTTGATATCGCATTTCAAGGTTTATATAAGCAGTTTGAATTGCTTTGTCTCGAATGATTTGAGTTTCAGGTGTAACAAAAATTTGCTGTTCAGCTTCCCACCATTTAGCATATTTGACCATTTTTTCAATGGGCCCGGTAGCTGTTTCTGTCTGTTCAGTCATAGATAGCCTTCCATTTGTCTCCTGCTTCTGGAATTAGCGACAATGTTGATCCGCTGTCCCAATTAATATAAAGACATTCAATCTGAGTTACCGGGTAATTGCTGGTTTCATATCCGTAATACTGAACACGTTTAACAGTTCCCTTGTCTCCAGATTTTAAGTTTGTGTAAGAATCCGCTGTGTATATTAGTTCGATTCTGTCGCCTTCTTCAATTAGCGAGTATTTTAACCATGTCACCGTTGGATTCTTTCTACTTCAACTTTTTCAGTATTTGGTAGAAACAAAAAAACTCTGTCCCCTTCGTAATCTTCAACCCAAACATCATTATGTCCTTGAGCGCTGATGAACCAAAATACTTCTCCATCGTGTGTAAAGCAGTCGCCACTTTTTAGGTGGCGTGCTTCTATTATTTCTTTAGTACAACTCATGTTGTCCTTTCTTGGTTTGAACTCCATAATTTAACTCTACAAGTATAACCCACCTTTGTAAACATATTTCAGCAGTCCCCCCGGGAGATCTAGAGTTTATGTTAAATGGGGTTTACAAATAAAGAAGAAGGCCGTAAAGTCATCAATATGGAGTTAACAAAAACCAAGAAGGGAAACCAAATGAAATACACAGTAACCGTTACTGTTGAATTTGAAGGTGATTTAGAGGTCGAAGCTGAAGATGCAGACCAAGCCCGATCACTCGCTGAATCAGCAGTATCAGAACTAATAGAAGCACAAGGAACAGTTTTTGAGCCTTACCGCCGACCAACCGAAACAATCGGAATGGTGCCCGGTATTGAAAAAAACTGGCAAATATCACTAACCGCAATAGACGGAAGGACAGAACAAGAATGATGACTAGGAAACATTATCAGGCTCTAGCAGAAGCGATAGCTGAACCAACTGAAGATTACGGAGCAGGAGCATTAGCACAACAATTAGCTGCAATCATTCCTGTCCTACATTCCGTTTCTAAAGTATTAAAAGCAGACAATCCCAGATTTGACAAAAATCGCTTTTGTTCAGCATTCAGGGATGCAGTAGGCGAAGAAAAAATAGAAGAAAGTTTAGAGGTTAGGAAAATCATGAACAACATTTAATAAACACCGCACAAACAAATCCCCACCTAAAAAGGGTGGGGATTTTATAGTGGTGGATAAGGCTTTTTTTTTGCGCTAATATACGGACATGGATGAACCAGCAAATGAACCAGTCCAAAAAGCCCATCGTGCAATGGACCATTTACTAATGGCATATTCAGCCATGATGGAATACACCTTTGAGGGGGCTATTGAATTAAGAGCTGCCACTATGGAAGTCATACATGCTCTTGAATCGCTAGTGACAGTCCCCCCGGGAGAACCAGTTGTAATTGATTACGGTTACGATGAGGAAGATTACAAAAAAGAAATAGTTGCGGAAGATGGGCAATTTTGCGTATATAACGCCGATAGGTCCAGATCGTTTGGCTGTTACATGTCGAGAGAACGAGCAGAAGAACGGCTAGAACAAATTGAACAGTTCGCCAAAGAAACAATGGGGTTTTCAGACAAAGCCTTAATGGCTGCATACATTGAAACAAATAAGCAGCTTTCTTCACAAACGCTAGCTGTAGTTAATGAAATAATAGATGAAGAATTAACTAAACGAATTAATGATGATTTTGGGGTTACCGGGCCCAGTGAAAATAGTTACACAACCGTAATTAAAGCCGACCAACGCTACACGCTTGGACCTGTTTATGTCCCCGGTGCAGAAGATGCCCACGGTGAAACCATTGACGCACACGAACTACAGGAATCGATTTGGGAATGGGTACGCAAAGGAGATCGAACTATCTATTTGCAGCATTCAGAAAAGCCAGCCGGGGAAATGGTTGAGATATTAACAATGCCATTCCCTATTGAAACATCGTTAGTTGTTCCCAATGAAGGTGTTACAAAATACTCGTTCCCTGCCGATACACCTTTTATGGGTGTCATCTGGGAAGAATGGGCTTGGGATTTGGTCAAAGCTGGCAAACTTCGTGGCTATTCAATTGGCGGTCAGGCTAAAAGGGTTGAAGTTGAATTGCCTGAAGAATTAGCTATTTAGTTTCTTCCCTATATCGTTTTAGTTCCAGATAAATGATTTGTCTCGACACGCCGCTATCATCGGCTAATTGCTGCTGAGTAACGCCTTCTTCTTTCCATTTCTTGTACCACAGCTCTCGGCGTATTCTCCCAAACGAAGCAATTTGATCTTGTAAAAACTCCATTGCTTTAGTTAAATGTTCACCGTTATCCAAATCTAAATCTGGGATTAGATCATGGTTATCTTCTACGATGCTTAATGCCATTTTTTCTCCTTTATTGTTTACGATTGTACTTCCCGGGGGGACTGTTTCGTCTTGTCAGTAATGACTAAACGAAGCCCATGATGCTTATGTTTAATCGGCGACCAAAAAGTGATCTTTTGAATGTATACGCCGCTATCGTCTTTAATTACGTTAGCGTCTACTATTCCATCTATCGCTGCTTTTGCCGCTGGAAAATGAGATGCAGGGTCCGCTTGTTGCCCGGTATTGCTTGCAGTTAATGGAACCACATCAATGCTTACATAATTAAGGTTGGGGACACCTTCTATTTTTGCAAGCCAAAAAAACTTTTCTCTTGTTGTCTTAGTTCGAGAAGCACGCTTGCTCCAATGCCAGCTTCGTTCGCTATTTAAGGTCCAAGGTCGTTCGTCATCTTCTAAATACCATCTAGGTAGGACTTTTTGTTCATTCATGGGAACCGCCTATAAGGTGGTGCTGTTTTAATCAGTCCCATCTTTTTTGCTTCAGCTACATTATCGTGAACCCAACGATGGCACATTCTACAGATAGCAACAGAATTAGCCGCATCCAAAATTGAACCACCAGCAGAGCGCAATATGGGTTCATGTATTTCAGTAGCCCACCTTGAACAGATGTTTGGGATATGAGCCTCACAGTATTGGCGTTTGTCTAATTCTTCTTTAACAAACTTTGCTCGTTGTCGATTAGTTTTGGCTCGTTTTTTACTTACCGGGGATAGCGAGCCTGTCCGTTTCAATGGTGTTTTCCTTTTCAGTGGAGTTCGTTTCATATTTCTAACCTTTGTTGGGCTAATCTGGTTTTTGCTAGTTCACAATAATCTAATTCTTTTTCTATACCTATTGTGTGCATTCCTAGATTCCGGGAGGCTTCCAAAGTGGTTCCTGAACCCATAAACGGATCAAGTATTGTTTTTGGGTTTACCCATTCAAGTAATATCTCCATTAGTTTTAATGGCTTCCCCATCCTTCCCATGCCGTTTGAAGCATTGCCGCCATCTTGGGGATAATCGAGAACAGAGTAAATCATTTTTCTTTCTCTAGGCGTGTATATTTTATGACCGCTTAAACGACCTTCTCCGCTTCCAATGTTGCTTCCTATTTTTCGTGGTGTTCGGTCAGTATTATATTCACCAACATAGGCTTCACCTGTTTCACCCCATACTAAAATAGTTTCATGTACCGTTAGCGGACCGTAATGGGTTGTCCACCGGGCGTTGCTGTTCCCCATTTTCCAAATAAGTTCAAAACGTGGTTTGCCAAACAGCTCATACAAATAATGAACATTTGAGGAATTAGTAAACGCTACTACGGTTTTAGTTTCTGGAAAATCCTCTTTTTGAAAGTCTTTGTATATCTGAAAGGGTGCATCTAAAAACAGCAAATCAAATTCTTCGTAGCCGCCTGTCCACAATAGCGGCATAATCGATAGGCAATCATCGTTATATATTATGCAATTATCATCTGAATAAAACGGCAACATCAGTCATATATCCTTAACACTCGCCAACAAAAATCTATCCCTCCGTATTCTGCATACAATTCTTGGAATTCATCGCTGTCGTTTGGGTGATGAAACTCATGTGCATTGCAATACGGTGGAGTTACCCAACCTTTTTCTATTCCCCGGTTTAGCCATTCATCAAATTCAGTTAGCATCATCTAATCTTTCTATTAACGTTTTCATTGCGTATGCAGCTTGCTGCGGAACGACACCGTTGCCATACATTTTTAATTGAGCGCTAGTTGATGGAACAATGTCAGATACCCACCCTCCCGGAAGTCCCATCATCCACTCGACAAACGGTGGGTTTACTCCAGTGTTGATTGTTGCTCTTGGTGGTGGTCTACCGATGATGTTTGCCCATCTTCTAACTGCAAGTTCATAAGGACCGAACTCACCGAAGATATGTGATTCTTCCGCTTCTCCCAATCCATGTTCGGTCCGTGATGTTTCGCATCTGAAGCCAGCGGTGTCGGAAGATACTTCATCTCTAATGACGCTAGTTGATCCGCTAAACGGTACCGGGTCCCTCCGTTGCTGTTGCGGTTGTCGAAACGTTCGGGATAGCCTATCGCTCCCTCTCTCGCTACTGGTGTGTGCAGCAACGCAGAACCACCGCTCTCGTCTGTGGCAAGCTCCGACATCACTCGCTCGTACAAGTTGCCACTCCCATCTGCTGAAACCGTGTCGGGCCAATTCCGCACACACTCGGGCCATAGGGTATCCATCGCCAGTGGCAAGAATTGCTGAAACGTTTTCGAGGATGAGCCATTTTGCGTTTGCAAGCCGGGCAACTCTGCAAACATCCTCAATGAGCCATCTTTCATCTTCTACTCCTTTTTTCTGACCTGCATTTGATACTGGTTGGCAAGGAAACCCTGCGGTAACAATATCTACTTCAGGTGGGTTTGTTATTTGCGTTAGATCGCCTAAATTCGGTACATCAAAATGGGTTTGCATAACATTAATAGGATGCGTTTCTATTTCACTGAACCATTTAAGGTCAGTATCAATGAGGGAAGATAAACCTAGTTCAAGCCCTCCATAACCTGCGCAAAGCGCTCCTACCTGCATGTTTGCCTCATTAGATTTTCAAATAAGAATTTAAGAGCTGCGGAAGCCTGTTGGGGAACTACCCCATTGCCCATAAGGTTCAATGCGTAAGTAGTCGGAATTTCCAAATCGTCACCGCAAACGTGTCCCTCCGGGAGTCCCATCATCCATTCAACAAACCACTTATTGAGCCTGTAGTTTTGATATGGGTCTGGAGCTGGTCTACCGATAATGTTTGCCCATCTGTCGATTGTTGGTTGATATTGTTCAAAAGACGATCCAGAAAAACTAAATCGTTTAATGTCGTTTTTAGCTGTCCAGTGCTTCCTTTTTTCCTCCCGGTACCCTTTGCCATTCCTGAAGTAAGGCTTCGCCCTTGCGTTTTCACTGGGGTTGGCAGCAACGCAAAACCATCGTTCTCTACGGTGGGGCGCACCGATGTCGCTCGCTGGTAAAGTTGTCCACTCCCATCGTGTGAAACCGTTAAGCGCCATTGCTTCAGCAACTCGGGCAAGAGCGATTCTGTTGTTAGCGGTAAGCAGTCCTTTGACGTTTTCGAGAATGAGCCATTTTGCTTTCGCTTTAGCTGCAATTTCGCAAACGGTATCAATGAGCCATCTTTCATCTTCTGTTCCTTTCCTGTTTCCTGCTATAGAAAATGGCTGACAAGGAAAGCCAGCCGTAACTATGTCTACTTGTTCTGGAGAATCTATTTGAGTTAAGTCGCCAAGATTCGGCGTGCCAAATCTATGGTCCATAACTTTGTTTGCATGTTTGTCAATTTCGCTATGCCAAGCTAACTCGACATCAAGCACTTGAGAAAGCCCAAGTTCAATGCCGCCGTATCCTGCGCAAAGCGCTCCTACTTTCATGGTTTTATTAAACTCCATATTCTTTTGACACTAACATAACCCCATTTAGTCTGTCCACAAAGATTGCTTTCTTTCTTCTTGGGCCCGGTTGTGGGTGTTTACAACCACAATCATTAATGGGCGTATATAACCCATTTTGGGTTCTTCCTTATCTTCTGATAAAAATTTGTAGCCGACATGGTTAGATTTGTCTTTCTTAGGGAGGAACCGAACTTCAACATTATTCCGGGAGCTGTGTTTTTCTGAATCCCAAAACCATGTGTGGAAATAGACAGACTGAGTTGAAGCAGGTAATAAATAAACGCAAGTAGAATTTTTAGATGTGCAACCTTTTTCTACAAATTTAGGAATGTTGATATCAAACATTGGGTGGCAGTAGATGACTTCGTTATCCCAACATTGCTTCAAAGCATCTGTTTCTTTGGTCCAGTACCGGGGAAGCAAATGGTTTTTGTCTGAAGCACAAGCATCGACAGTGAATTGAAACTCTGTTGACAAATCCCCCCAAATAGCAACTGGGGTTCTTATCCATTTCATTTTCAATTTCTTTTTATTAGGTTCATTTGCTCTGTGGATATCAAAATGATTTTTGTTCATGCACAGTTCCTTTTATCTGTCAGTAAGTACCAATCTCCCCAAATGTGTGATGGGTGCAAACCTAAATTAACTGCACACTTGTCAGCAGTTACCCACGACATGTTTTTACGGTAACGATATTTGCGGTAAGTATGGATTGAAAGGCCTAATGCGTTCGCTTTACTAATATCATCCCCGGTAAGGAAATGGTCTATATAGCGTATGAGTGGTTCAGTTGGAACAGTTATTGACAGACCCAATGTTGCCACCCTCCAGCTCTGTGTTCATAAATTAGCCAAGCTGATGTATATATATTCGCAATTGGGTCAAATGGGCTAACGCCTTCAAACCCTGCCATTTTTGCCCTCCACGGCCAATAGTTCTCTAAATGTTGCATCAGTCCAGAAGCACCGCTACTAGCGTTATAGGCGGTAGGGTCACCGTTACTTTCGCATCTCATAATTTTCAAAAATCTAGGTACATCACTTTGAGGACCGCCATAGGCTGCAATTGCTTCGCTGACTGTTTGCCGCCATTGTTCCACTGAAGCACCAAAATCCTGATCCTGTATGCTAAATGAATAAACAGCTACCGGGATGTTTAACTCCATTGCTTTCTGCCTATGAGCAATATGTGTTTCAGGTCCATATATTCCATCCCTGTCTGGTTTTTGAAAAATCCAATATTGGAGCCATTCGACCATTGGAGAATTTTCATACGGTTGGTATTCGTAAGCGTATGTCCATCGTTCGAGTAACCACCAATCTATGTAGTTGGGGTAGTTGTTATGATCGGCAAAAGCAGAACCCCCCGGGAAGATGGCAGAAACTAAAATTGCAAATCCAATAATTATTTGTTTAATCTTTTTCATTACCATCTACCCACTGTTTTGTGTCTGAATCAAAAACCCATCCATCTACTGTCGTTTTTTGATATAAATTGTCTTTTTGTTTATTTACTACTTCTTCTCTTAATGGTGGAACCTTCTGATTACCCCCGAGGGTATTGGTGTCTTGCCCTATAGGGGTAATTGTTTCGTTACCCTCATTGGGGATAAGCGTAGTTCCTTCTGGATAAAGCAAAAAGTACATACTTGATGTTTCCCTACCCTTATCGAATCGCCGTTGCCGTTTAATCAGTCCAGCTTGTTCTAATTCACGTTTAGCAGCTTTCAAAGTATTGAGAGCTGTACCGGGAGGCATCCGTTCCATAATGGCCCTATTAGAAGGGAAGCATGAATCGGTATCAAAACAATATGATGCTAACGCTATCCATAGCCGCAATGCTGATGGGCTGATTTTTTGGGTAAGTAGGCTACGAGGGATCACAACGTAATCCCTCGCACGCCACCGCTCTTTTTTCATAATCCCCCTAGAAAGATTCTTCTTCTATTTCTTCCTTTGTATCAGAATCCCCGGGAGCATCAGCATCGAATTGTTCAACTTGATCAAGATAGGTGTGTATCTGTTCAAGTTGTTCATCTGTCAGATACTCCAATTTGGGCAATTTCGCATCTTTCCAAAGCCCCATTAAAATTTGACGTTGTTCATGTTTCAGAACATTTATGCGTTGCCGTAATTTGATTTGTAGATCTTCGGAAATGTACATGGAGTTTCTATCTACTTCTTCAGCGGATACTTCACCCATCCCAAACAAATCGGCTGCTGCTCTGTTTTTTGCTCTTGTTTCAGCGGTTGCCGGGATGTCGTGCGTTGCTTTTCTCCCTGCATTTCTTTCAGCTACAGAACAAGCACCCCAACCGTCGGCATGTCTGCCGTTTGGTGCTGTTGCCCTAATAACAAACTCAGCTGCTTTTAAGTTTCCTTCATCATCCCAAAACAACTGTCTGTCGACAATGGTGAATGAAACTCCATAAGCAACCGCAAGTTTGCGCCAAGCTGATCGTTTAGGAAAGCGCCGACCTTTAATTTCTTGCCAGTCACTTTCATTTAACAAAGCAACACAAAGATCTTGATAATCCGACATTGTCTGGACAAGATCTTGGGTACTCCCAGCAGGTCGCACCAACGCCACATTTTGCGGCAATTGCTCAATTTCTGTCATTTGTTCCTCCTTATTGGTGGTTTGTATTTATACATTCTTACTTCTGGAAAAGTAAAACCTTC
>CEUA01056486.1_pt1 | contig 36588 bp, 21 predicted proteins | sample 361541 | NCBI WGS metagenome assembly CEUA01 (sample SAMEA2623079, study PRJEB7988) | marine metagenome | isolation source: saline water (ENVO:00002010), including
CTGTCCTGCAGTCATGGCCTTCAGATCCGGTTTGACAATGTATGACAACGAGATCAATGCTGCAGGGGATGCCGATGGAATTAGGGCGGTAGGGGCCCTTCTAGATATCAGAAGGAACACTTGGAACGTCCCTTCCACTGGTGCTGTGATTAAGCACTACGACAATGGATATGCTGGCTCCCAGCAGTACGGCACCCTGGGATTCTTCACCGAGAACTCCTGGAACGGTGTTGACATGACCTACAACATCACCAAGAGCGCCATCACCGTTCAATCTGAGACAATTCCGAGCGCCGCCGCAGGTGGCACCCCCGTCATACTCTCGTGGCCAGACCAGGAAGCATGGCCGGCCAATCAATTCCAGAATGGAATAGTGCCAACAGAGGTCCAGGAATGCACGCTTTGTGACAATCTTACGCCGAGAAACTTCCCACTAGCAGTAGGTATGGACAACAACTCAACCGTCTTCACATTTGCAGCTCTGGCAAATCTCGATCTCTCATCCGTATTCATAGAGACCCAGCCAACTCCCTACGCTGTACAAGTCCGCAGAGCAGAACTTGTCAGATACCAAGTTCTAGTTGAGGGGGAAAGAGTGGCTGGTGCCAGCGTTCTGGTGGAGGATGCCCACGGAAACGACCTCTATGACATAGAGACCCTAGACGACGGGTACACCCCATGGTTCTCTCTGCCTTCAGACTTCCACCTGGATTTCAGAGGTCTTGGCGGTGGAGATAATCCAGACGGGTATGCAGACGACGAATACGAGGACTCGTGCACCGATGGAATAGACAACGACGGCGATCTCCTAGCCGATACCGATGATCCGGACTGCGACTATACAGCCGGGACTCGTGAGCTATCTCTCTACAGATACACGGCATACAAGTTCGGATTCGGTCTGGACAATGGGGAGTTCACTCTAGAGGACTCTTCATACCAAGGAACTGCCGACTTACTGAATCTGGCCCCTTCAGTCACAATAACACAGAATGAAGGCCACTCATTCAGGAAGGTAGTGAATATCACAGGAACCGCTCATGACGGAATTCTTGCTGCATTTTACCAAACAGACGAACTCGCTCAATGGGATCAGAAGGGGTATGTGCATTCCGTGGAAGTCAAGGACCCATTCACAGGTGACTGGGACAACGCATTGCTAGCAACCGACTCTTCAGGGGCTGGATCGGGAGAAGTTTCTAGGAACAACCATCCGTTCAAGACTTGGTTCTATGAACTAGACATGACAAGCATGGCTGAGGGGGATTACACATTCGAGTTCAGATCATTCGATGGAATCACTCATAGTCCAATCGTCGGTATTACGATAAAACTCAACACACAGGCCCCAACCATATCTGTCACGTCCCCAAGCTCGATGTCAACTCATTCTGATGACAGTGTGACATTCGAGGGAACTGCATACGATTTCTATGGTTGCCCCGAGCAGTGCAGTATGGATGTCGAGGACATATATTTCCAGATTGTCGGGCCAAATTTCCAAGTCACGACCCCTGTCGATGGCGGTCCTGAGTGGTCCTGGACGTGGGACTTCGGTGGCCAACCAAGGGTGAATGCCCAGTATACCTTCACAATTTGGGCGTCAGATTCCGACTTCTGTGTTGGGGTAATCGACGAATGCGAAGCAACGGTCCTGACGCTGAATATTGATAATTCAAACACCGCCCCCTTCCTTAGCGTGACTTCTCCAATGAATGGAGACCGACTTGCGGTCTCCGAAAGCTCGGTGTTCGAGGGAGTCGCTCGTGACTCCGACGGTTCAGTCACCAGAGTCGATGTGGAGGTCCTCGATATAGCGAATGGATACATCAACGTGCATTCTGGGACAATCACAGATTTCGCTGCAAATGGGGCTTTCAGTGAAGAATGGAACTCAATGTCCCTGAGGCATAATTCCGAGTATCAAATTAGAATGAGATCGTACGATGGATTCGACTATAGCGATTGGGTCGAACTTCAGATAATTGCCGACAACCCTCCAGATGCAGGAAATAATCAGCCTGTATTCGACTCAAGCGGGTGGTTGGAAGAAATCACACTCTATTGCGAATTAGACTCCCAATCGCAGGACAGATGCACTTTGGCAGAGATAGACCTAATGCAGCACTTCAGTGACGCTGATCAGAATCAAGAACTAATGCTCTCAGTTTATGACATCGAGGACCTTCCTAGCGATGACGAGTATGGGGTCGTATTCAGTATTGGAACTAATGGCATAGCGACGTACAATCCAATCACCATGTCCTTCTACGATCCAGAGATTTCTGGATGGTCTCTGGATGAAGTGATCTTCGTCGCCACCGATCCTTTCGGCTCCAAGGCTAACTCACTCCCCGTCTCAATCAGCGTAATAGGGCTCGACTTCATTGTTAATGAGCCAGAGGACAGTAGGATCGGAGAGGACGAAATTGCAATATTCACTGGAACCGGACTTCCAGGAAAAACCGTCACTGCCACTATTGGTGGAAACCCGGTCAACAATACAGTGGTCTCTGAAGACTCCACATGGGAAATTGGGATCCCCGGGTCTAGGATATCCGGCTCCGCAACCCCGCAATTCAAGTATGGCGGAGAGACTCATGAACCAGGTTTCAAGATCACCGTTAGTGATGACGAAGGTACCGGATTCACAACAATATTGGCAATTGTGGCCGTTGTCCTGCTGGGCGCAATGGCCGCCTTCGCATATTTCTTCGTCGAAATCGAGGAAGAAGAAGCCGATGAATCGACCCAAGAAGTAGAATTAGGGGCCACCGTCGACGATTCCGACAGATTCCAGAGGCACGCCGAACAACCCGGATGGCTATGGGATACGGTCAATGAAGAATGGGTTCCTGACGACTCCCAGGCATGAATCACATGTCAGACGTTAATCACGAACATTCTTGAATGAAAGTTGTCGCTAGTCACATCATGACTTCCGTGCCTGCCTCCAAACCAGGGGTTCAGGAGCGCATTCTCCTACACCTGAGGGATTACGTCGACCACTCTGAAAAGGTCGAGGTCCCATTCGCCCTTTCGCAAATGGGAATAGCAAATGCTGTGTCCATAGCCAGGTCCAACGTGCCCAGGGCAATTTCTGGACTGAGGGATCAGGGCTACCTGATCGAGAGGCAAGCACATGTGACCGGGGTATCCAGAAAAAGAAAGGCGTACTTCCTGACAGAAGACGGCGCGAAATTAGCTGACGACATTTGGTCCAAGGTGGGAATGCAGATGGTCAGAGTAGTAGGGCACGATGGCAGGTCATCGACCATGGAATTACAGAAAGCCCTAGAGGCAACCGAACTCCCCCTTAGGCACGTCGACGTAATTAGATATCTGGATGATTCTGGAACAATCGACTTCTCTGCATTATCATCTGATCTGATTGAAAGGGACCTATCTAAGCACATAGAGAAACAACTAGTCACGTCTCTTGGCGATTTACCGAGGACGAGGAAATTCTACGGAAGGGAGAAAGAGATTGAGAATATGGTGAATCTTCTGGAACACCAGTCGGGATCAATATTGGTACCAGGGATAGCGGGAATAGGTAAAACCGCACTATCGGCCAAGCTAATCGAGAGGTTCACACACAGGAGAAATCTCCTCTATCACAGGTGTCAGGATTGGGATGGAGCAAGGGCCTTTCTCGAGGCAATGGGAGAATGGATGTCCGCAATGGGCAGTGATGATCTTTCAGACTATCTAGCATCTACTCCTGTACCACAGCCACAGATGGCAGTCAACCTCATCGCCGATGGACTGGAGGGAGCGCCCTCTCTGATTGTGATTGATGACTTGCACAAAGTTGGAGACGAGACACTTATTTCGGTACTTAGGTCCTTATCGACGAAGATTCCAGAGATAGGTGAAGTAGGTCTGGTAATGTTTTCCAGATCATTCAGAATGGTGGTCCCCGAAACGGACCCCTCTGGGAGGATTGTAACACTAGTGATGCCACTTGATGGACTTGATCAGGAAGCAAGCAGGCAGATTCTGACAGCTATGAAAGACTTGGAGATGCCCCAATTCCTTCACATTCACAACCTCTCAAGAGGTCACCCACTGGTTCTTGAACTGATAAACAGGGGGAGCGTGGGAGGAACTTTCCACGAGACTTTGGAGACCTTCGTTGAGAAGGAGATTTTCAGCAGACTCTCGGGCTCGGAGAAGAGAGTATTGGGAGCCATCTCTGTTTTCAGGGAGCCGATGCCCCTTGAGGCAATTTCAGGAGTGGATGCAGAAACAGACTTACTCGACGACTTAGTCGAGAAGGGACTAGCTAGGCAGGCCGATAGTGAGAACTACGATGTTCACGACTTAGTTAGGGAATTCCTAACGAGATCAATGGATGACTCCCTCGCACAGGTACTGCATGCTAACGCAGTTGAGTGGTACCGGACTAGACGCGGTACCCCTTCACAGAGTATTGAGTATATTCACCACCTGCACATGTCCGGAGACACAGAGGGCCTCGCAGAGGCACTCTCCGACGAGGGCCACTCCTTGGTCCGCTCGGGGCATATCGAGCTTCTGGGAATATTGAGGTCTTTGGACGTCTCAAACTTCGGACCTAGGACAAGCTTTGTCATCCACGAGCTAAGGGGGGACATACTTTCCATTCAAGGAAAATGGGAGGAAGCAGTAGAGGAGTACGATGCAGCAATGCCCCTTGCATTGAAGCACAAGATGACTGCACCACTCGCTCGTCTATTGTCATCCAGAGCCGATCTGGCAGTAAAAAGGGGTGAAATGGACGAGGCACTTTCATTACACAGAAAGGCTCTCGAAATACAAATCTCAGTTAGGGACGCATTGGGAGCCGCCCGTTCATACAACAATATGGGTTACATTTTCAGGCGACAGCGAGATAACAAAAGGGCCCTTGAGGTATATGGAAACGTCGAAGGACTTCTGGACGCAGAGGGGTCGCCAGAACTTACAGAAGCCAGAATTAGGCTAGCATCGGCATTTCTTGAAATGGGGGAGATGGACAGAGCCAGGGATCATGCAATGATTGCCCACGATGAGACTGAGGAGAATGAACAAATCAGACTACATGCTAGGTCGAGAGCAGTATTGGGAAGGTACTATGCAAAAATCAAGGACAATGACCTAGCAATGCACCATTATTCAGGGGCTCTTGAGATTCTCTCAGATCAACCGGACCCACATAGCGCTGTGGAGGTAGAGATGCTGTTGGGACAGGTTCTGAGTGACGCTGGCAGAGCGGATGAGGCAGCGGAGCACTACCTAGACGGCCTGGCTCTCGCCGAGGCAAACGACTTCAGGATGATGCAGGGGGAGATACTCTCAAGATTGGGTGAAGTTGAGAGCAATAGGTCCCAGAGAATGGACTATCTGCAGAGATCGTTAGTAGTTTTCAGGGAGCTGGGGGCCGTTCACAGAATGCGAGACGTCCAGAACGCAGTTCACAGAGTTGTGATGGGCCACTAGGAAATTCCAACTATCTTTTCTGGCTCGCTTTGGCCCAACCAATGGGTGAATTCAGGCCCCTCCTGCTTCGAAATCGAAAGACTCCCCGAGAATGAATCACAAATTCTCATCAGCACTTCACTTTCAGCTATATGTGGCATATTGTTGCTCTCGGAAAGGTGGCAGAGTACTATGCTCTCAAGATCATTGTGCATAACCTCATTCAATATTTGTCCGGTCTGGGAATTCGAAAGGTGACCGCCCCTTCCCGTTATCCTTCTTTTCAGCGATTCAGGATATGGTCCACCCACTAGCCTTGAATGATCATAGTTTGCTTCTATGGAAATATGTGAACATCCAGAAAGGTGCTTCTTTAGTTCGTCCGTAGCTTCGCCTAGATCCGTAACTATCGATGCCCTCTTTCCATCAGAGGAACGCGCGATCACTGCAACATTATCCGCATCATCATGAGGCACTGGGATGGGCAGTAGACTCAAATCAGGACCAGCAGCAATTCTTTCCAAGTCCGAGAACTCAGAGAAATTCTCATGCTCCAGCCATTCCATTCTACGAGCAGTCTCAGCATTACTCATCAGTGCAGAGGCCCATTTCTTCGATGCTCTAGCTGCGGACCTAGAGTGATCAGAATGATGGTGCGTTACCAATATTCCATCAATTTCCATCGGATTCACGCCAATCATGGACAATCTTGACTCAACCATCTTCAATGAGAATCCGCAGTCTACTAGTATCTTCGACTCATCAGTAGATAAGAGAACGGCATTACCGCGACTCCCGCTGCCAAGATGAGTAATCTCCATCGATATGACCTGTTGCAGTCCGAGCCAAGACGCCCTTTGAATAAATCCACTAATACGGTCAATCAAAGACTAATTTGGCACAATATTGGTATCGCCACAAACCAAAATATCCGACATCTCGTCCGAACGACGCTCCATCATCATGATAAGTCAGTCGAGAACGCTCAAAGCCGTATAGATGGGGCTATGTCATGAGACGAAAGCAGACCGCGGCATTCATCACGCTACTTCTGCTCAGCAGTCTCGCCTTCGTTTCGCAGACACGCCCACAGTCTCCCGTCTCTTCCACCGATCCAACTGATGCTCTGGGAGGGGCCCCTCCAGCGACAGATGCCGATGAAGACCAGATTCCAGATCAGTATGAATCATTGCATGGAACGGTAGTCGTTATTGAGACCCTAGATGGGCCTGTGAACGTCAGGGGCCTGGATATGAATAATGGGACTGACAATATGACTGACCACGATAGGGATGGGGCACCCGCCCTTCTGGAGTATTGCTGGCCATACACTTTGGACAAATGCTTCACGGATAGGCTATCCTTGACTGGAAAGCCCCCTGAGTTGACCGAATCGGGACAAAGAGAGTATCTCGATCCAACCAACTCGGATTCGGATGGAGACGGCCTTCCTGATGGATATGAGATTCATATGTGCACTGAGGGTGGCCTCGGCTACATCAATGCTACAAACGCATGGACGTGCCTCTGGTTCGACCCTCTTGATCCGTCAGACGAAGTTGACGATATCGACCGATGTCAGGATTTCACCTTCGGATGCGGCGACGGTTTCGACGTAAATAGAGATGGAGTTATTGAAATTACAGAGAGATATACAAACTCTGAGGAATATTCCTTCGGGATTCCAGATGGGTGGGTAACTGAGAGGGATGGACTATGGTGCGCAGGGGAGATTCCCGGACTAAGTAAGGACTCCTGCCAAGAAGTAGAAGCTAGGCCCACGGGCGATAATGGCTGGTTGGGGAGTGACCCAACAGATCCCGACTCAGATCACTATACATGGTCAGAGGTAATTGCAACAGGACTTGTTGTACCGGGTGACGGCATACCGGATGGATGGGAGGTTCACTACGGACTCGACCCTAGGAATGCTAGTGATGCAATCGAGGACTCGGATGGAGATGGCTGGGATATGGATAGGGACGGTTTCGTTATTCCAGACACATCCACATCAACTGCGCAATGGGGGGAGGCATTCAGTAATTATGAGGAATACATGACCTATTTCGATGATGGTGCATGGGTAACGCCCGGACTTAGGGGGACCCTTATGTCGGATCATGAGGGAGAAGTAGTTACGTTCGATCAGTCCACTTCTCCTGGTTTGGTCGATGGTTCCGTGCACTCACTGATTAGCGATGCCGGAAGAGACAGACTCCTTGTCGGGTCTAATTTCGGCATTACCGCAATAGATCCATTCGGTGGCTCCGTTTCACGTCATTACCTTCCTTCGGGAATGGAAATGAACACAATGATGAGTTGGTCGGTTGGAGAATCACAATTCCTAATCCTGGGGACCAATTCAGGGATTCACTGCTTATCAATGGAAAGCGGCCTTCCTGTAATGTCCTCACTTTCAGATTCAAACATAGGGCCTATAGAAACAATACTCCAACTGGATACGGGAAGTAGCGATCTGGACATCCTGGCATTTGGGAAAATGTCGGCATGGTCGGTTTCTTTCGTACAAGAACAATCATCCGAAGAAGCCCATTGCTCAAGCGACGGCTACTCAATTTCAATAACTGAGCCAATTCCAAATTTAGAATTAAACGACATTCTTGAGGATGCTTCAACATCAGCCAATACTGCATTACATGTCCCAGTATCGGGCAGGGGCCCATTACTTCTGATAGGAACGGATGCAGGCCTTTTGGCTTGGAACACGACGGATGCCGTCACTTCGGCCGGCAATCCCTGGTGGGTATTCGACAAAGAAAATGCCGAGGACTATGTCCAACGTGCAGACTTACTCAATGAGTCCAAGTCTGCGATAGTTAACACAATGGAAGTCGCCGGACCTTTACAACCGGGAGGGGGGGTCGAGGAAGTCACTGGAGTTTGGCTTGGAACCGCAGGAGGCCTCCATCTAATTGATCTAAGCACATTCATTCAGATGCCTTACTCATCTATCAGCAGTGAGCGGATGTACAACATAGACAGATGGGCCGAGGGAGCGAATGATGTGCACTCGGTAATGTCGTACAACGGAATGGTTGTCGTTGGATCTAGGGACGGCTCTTGGTGCTTGGAGGGTGGCCATACGGGAGTTCTGGGAATGTACCTAAACCAGTCTAGAATACCCGGATTAGTAACTTCCCTAGTTACTCTCGAGAACGACGGAAAGAATTGGCTATTTGCAGGAGTTTCACCAGGCCGATTCATGAATATAATGCCAATAGACCCCCAGTCTGCCGACTCTGATTTGGATGGGATGCCTGATGGCTGGGAATATGCATATGGCCTTGACCCAACTGATCCCTATGACAGGGACAGAGATGCTGATGCCGATGGGGTCAGCTATGAGTTGGCCGATGGGACTGAATTCACCAGGGGCTGGTCAAACTTAGAGGAGTACAGATACATTAGAACATCTGAGTTAGGATTCAATGGAACAGACCCCAGGGATACCGACTCAGATGGAGATGGTTTATCGGATGGGGAAGAGTATTGGGGGTGGTTCCTAGAACCAACATCATTCAAGTGTCATTACCTAAATGACGAATACATATGCGACGAAGACTCGGAAGAACTGGCTGAGACCGTTCATCTTGAAGGATGGCTCGGCTCGGGAGCTGGAGGGGGTACCGATGGACCAACTGATCCAACAAATTCAGACACGGATGGGGATGGCATGCCAGATGGTTGGGAGATCGAACACAGGAGATGGATAGGGGATGTCTACACCGGTGGAAATCTTTGGACTCTCGACCCTCGTAATCCTGATGATGCAGATGGCGATGCCGATGGTGACGGTTTGACGAACCTTTGTGAGTATATGTGGGGCAACATGCTCGAGACAGTACTCAGGGAGGGTCTCCCTTCACATGGCGAATCGAATGAGTCAGCAGAATCCTGGGTCAAGACGGATCCTAACAACGTAGACTCCGATGGGGACAGCCTCCCGGACGGTTGGGAGGCCAGGTATACCTGCACTTGGAATAAGGAAAATAAAGGAATAAACCCACTCAATGGCTCTGATTACCTGAACAATCCCGATAACGATGGTTATGATGTGAACCATGATGGTTTACTTACTATCGATGAACAATTCGTAAATTGGCTTGAGTATCACATCAAGTCCGAGATAATGTACGGTTCAATGACTTCTTCTGGGATGACATATCCTGACAACTTCACCACTTCACTCTGGAATGAGACTTGGCAGGATTTGGCCGAGGGCTCATTCGGGGACTTCACTAGTCCATCCTACCAGAGCTTGGTGAATGGTACAACGACTCAGGATGTTGGTTCCGCTAACCCTCTTTCCCCTGACTCAGATAGGGATGGCATGCCAGATGGTTGGGAATTCTTCCATTCTAGATGGAGCCTATTCGACGAGGAGTGGACACTTAACCCCGTTGACGAGAGGGATCAGATTGGGGATCCAGATGGAGACGGGATGAACAATTGGGAGGAGTACAACTCTATTGACGGGAATCTGAGTGAAACGGACAATCTAGTAACGTCTCCACAGTTCTATCTTCTTCCTGTTGGGGGAGAACTACTTGCTACTCCGTGGCTATCTGCCGAGTCCTCCCAGTCATTCGGAACATTCCTGACAGAAGAGCAGAGAAATCTGACTGGTTTGACTGCAGACCCTAATGATCCAGACACTGATAACGACGGGCTACTTGATGGGATAGAGTTGATTTTCACGAGGTGGAACTCAACTGATTCAGTTTGGACGCTAAACCCATTGGTCGCCGGAGACGGAAATTATGATTCCGACATGGATGGGATAACAGATCTTGTAGAGTTGAACCTGACAAACAACAATCCTGCGAATGGTGGTCTTTCGCCTCCTGATGCCCCTAGGATGTGGGAGGAAGCGCAGCAACTCGACCCGTCCGAGGCCAATAATAGGATTTACAGAATTCTATTCAATAAGGAGGGCAAGGCGCAATTAGCAATGCAGCAGTATCAGGAATGGCTTTCCGGTGAGCCGGCAAAACCATTGTTGACGTACCTCTTGGGAATTTCAGATCCCAATGATGAAGATACTGATAGGGATGGTATGAGTGATGGCTATGAGTATTGGTTCACAGAGTGGAATCTTGAAGACAACATATGGGAGATGAACCCCCTCACTGGAACAGATGTTTCCAGGGATACGGATGAAGACTCATTTGACTGCGATGGGAGCGGTCACATTTCCGACTCCGAGTCATTTGACAATCTCGCTGAGTACGAGTCAAGGGTATATGGCAAAAGGACTGCAGTTGACACAATCTCCAATGAGACCGGCTTGGTATCATACGGGACCGACTCGATAAATGCCCAGATGGAAGAGAATGGACTGTCTTATCAAGCGGCATTCGGGCACCTTTATTCTTCATTCTCCAGTAAGAGCCTAGACTCATCTGAAAGAATGGGTCTGATAAATTCAGTAGATCCGAATAATTTCAACACTAGCCTAGCAGGGGTCAGTGATCCAACTGACGGCGACTCAGACAGGGATGGCATGCCAGATGGTTGGGAATTCTGCTACTCGATATACGGGGAGTTCCTCCCTGTAAACTCATTCAGGTGGTCAATGAATCCGATAAACGAGCTTGATGTTGGTTATGATCCGGATGCTGATGGATGGTATGATAGGATGTGGTCAGACATTCCCGCCGATCAAGGAACTTGGGAAGGCAGGCAATTTACCGCTTCATCCATAGACAGTCAGATTGGTCAGGGCGCTCAGCCACTTTACTTTTCCAACCTGATGGAGTACGAGAATGGTACACACCCATTGGACCAAGATAGTGACGATGACTCGGTTGTCATGATTCCATTCTTCCAAGATGGATCTGTGGTAGCTTATGTCCAAGACTCGAATCTTTCCGATGGCAGAGAGGTGTTCAAGTACGGTACAAACCCCCTTGACAACGATACTGACGGGGACATGATGCCAGACTTCTACGAGTACTACAGAGGGTGGAATGAGACTAATGACAATTGGTCGTCATACATGCAGATTTCCGTAGTCTGGTATCAGGTAACTCCGGTTGTCTGGAAACCAGTGGATGTTTCCTCAGGAATCATCTCCAGGCCCCAGTTGGACTGGGCATGGTTCACTCATGATCCAACGGACCCCTCTGATGCGGGCCAGGATGCAGATAATGATGGAGGGTGGGACTGTTCAAGCGGGAGTTGTATTTACCAACCCTACAACAACTTCCAAGAGTACTACGGCGTGGTCAATGCCTCACTCTCTTCACCATCATTGGTCCGTGAGTCAAACCTCTATGACTGCTCAGGGAATTTGGTTATGGAGTGGTGGCAACTCAGAGAGGCACTATTGGGGACCTGCTCAGGAAGTGCCGCACTATCTACGAATTACTTCAGAATGTATAGGATAAACAATGATGACCAGCTATATGCACTGATTGTTGATGACAATGATGTAGACTACGAGGAAGTGGACAGTAGTGACGATGTAATTTTGCTGAATGGCGCATGGACCGATGAATACAACAGATTTGCCGGCGACCAATACCACCTTCCTAACACGGGACTCGGCGAGTATGTTTTCGGATGGTGGGGAATTGATATTGATGGTGATCAGATAGCCGATGGTACAGACCCGACAAATTGGGACACTGATGGGGATTGGTTGAACGACCATTTCGAAATAGAAGATGACCTCCTCGATGGGATCAGGGGAAATAGCGGATCCCCAATAAGATATGATGATCGCACAACCTAGAACTCTTGAGTGCGAATCACTTGGAAGGGCCATGAGCGAATCCAGCGGGAGCATACCAGGTCCCAATAAACCACTGGAAGAAAGGCTTCTCTTCCTACAGGAAAACATGGTCAACTTCGTCAATCAGTACGACCTTCCCGTGGTTGAAGTGGCCTTGGTGATTTCCAAATACATCAGGATTATTGCAAGTCAGTTGCAGAATGCTGCCGAGGAGTCCGGAGAGGATCTCCCAATATCCCTATTGGAGCCATGGCCAATTGATTCGGAGAGGGAATTACCCAGAATCGACTCATTCCCGCTGGAAAGGGTCCTCGATTCCGTCGATCAGGATCGTATGGAAATATTCGACACAATAATCCGAACAATATTGAATGAAACAGAAATGCCATTTGTTTCTGCAATAACCGTATTGAGGGACTGGGAATCAAAAGTCAGAATCCAACTCAGTGAGTCCACCAGCCCAGGGCATTTATTCAGTCCAATGAAGCTACCCGATGGATTCTAGCTATTCTGGGCTTCAGCAACTATCCCACTAGAAACCCACCAAGCATCGAAAATCGACCAAATGAAGATAATCGGCCAAAGTACTACAGAGAGGATCAGGGGAAACTGGATCAAGAACCAACCCAGTCCCTTTCTATGTTGGCGATTGAAGTGCTGACCTAAGAAAAGGAAAGGGACAAGTGAGAGAATAATGGTAAAAATAGGCCTTAGCGCACCCCAAGCACCAATTCCACCACTCAACTCAGTCCATATTATTCCGAAAACCCCCAGTGCACTAACCTCATCATCCTCTTCCTCAGCGGGAAGTATGACTACGTATTCACTGTCGGACACGACTATTGGAATAGGGAGGGTGGAATGAATATGACGTATCCCAGATGCGAAAATGACTACTTCTGATGGCTACTCGCAAACACCGTGACATCGCCGCGGGTACTACTAACGGGTTTCGAGCCCTTTTCAGGTAGGCGGGACAATGTTTCAGAATCCGTGGCAAGGGAAATCGATGCATTTGGAATTGAAGGTGTGGAAATTTCAACAATTATCCTTAGCGTGGACGAGGATGGTTCAAGAAAATGCTCAGAATTACTCAGATCCGGACACCACTTCGATGCGATAGTACATCTCGGATTGTCAGAAGACAGGGAAAAGATTAGCCTGGAATCACTAGCAAAGAATAATCTGAGGATGTCCAAGCCTGATAACTCTGGGAGAATTGTTGCCAACTCCAAAATTGTAAGAGACGCTCCAGATTTCATTAGAACTACAGCCTCCAAGCACATAATGGATGAGGAGTTTGAACATGACTGTAGGGTGTCATGGAGCGAAGACGCCGGTGGTTTCGTCTGCAATGAGACCTTTTTCAGAACCCTTGAAGCCATCGGAGAAGAAGGAACTCCAGTAATTTTTGTTCACCTCCCAGTTCCGGAAAACATAGCAATTAGCGAACAAACTGAGATAGTATCTAGGATTATTAGTAGACTCGCAATAAAGCCCCACTACAGGGTTGTAGGTGCATTACTAACTGACTCAGAAGGAAGGATGCTTGCATGCAGGAGGCCCGAAGGAGATGCATGGGCGGGTTGGTGGGAGTTCCCAGGTGGTAAGATAGAAGAAAACGAATCACAAGAACTCGCATTAATCAGAGAGATAGATGAGGAGTTGGGGATTATGGTGAGGCCTATTTCTCGTGTCGCAGAGATCTCCCATGATTACGGAGACAGGGACGTGGACTTGTTCATTTGGAAGTGTGAGCCGGTTGATCCTGCCTCAATACAACTCTCAGAGCACGACAAGGCAGTATGGATTGGACAGGAGGGTCTGATTGAGCTAAAATGGCTCCCTGCCGACCTCCCATTGATAGAGGAATGGTCCACATCTGGAATTCCCTAAGGCTCATCACCAATGGTTGGCTTCCCCTTCTTGTCAAACCATTCATTCGGCGTCCCATCTTTTGACATGGATAAGTCATCACCAACATTTCTGGGGATAAGGGACCTCCCTCGATGCCATGTCGCCTCCTCTAGCCACAAGTCGATACCCTTCCCGGAAATGGAAATATCAATTTCTCCGCCCGTAACCCTTTCCCCCAAAGGAAATGAAACCTTTCCTACAAGTGCCGCTTGACGAGAAATTGAGAAATCCGCGTATCTCCCATCTTCCATGTCAAGAGACATCGCGTCAAGAGCGGTGTCCATGATATTCTGTTTTGCAATGGCCTCCAGAAATACATCCATCGAGGAAGTGACCCCGTACAGTATTTCTGCAGTTCCGTCATGAGGGAAAACCCTCCTGTCAGTGCCTCCATTCGGCTCCCAGTCAGGAAAAATATTCTTTACGGCTTGAACTACCAACTCTGGATCTTCATGAGATTGGATAGTTGTTGATACCCTGATGTCTAGCTCCACGTCACCTCCAGAGACATCTCACTGATGAGTCCTCTCCAATTATTGTTATCAGGAGCACGAATGATTGAAACAGTAACCGAGTGGGGGCAGACTATGTCTGAACGATCCACGGCGATGGGCGTGGCACTTTTGCTCGCTCCAAACTTATGTGTGGTGTCAATTAGATTTGGACTACCAGTTCTCAATGACATAATTTCTGAAGATCCAGTCCTTGAATTGGGAATACACTCTGCAGCCACGATCCTTGGATTACTGATGTTCCTCAGGTATAGGAGAGTTGAGGATCATGAGTATCACAGATCAAAGATAATCAGAGGACTATCTAAAACATACAAGAGTGAGGACAGGGGACTCTGGGGCGATAAATCAGATAGGGCACTAGAGAAACTGGAGGCCAACTCATCCAATATTTCCACAAAATCTTCCAGAAAATCGAGGGAGAGGATGTCAGGTACTGTCGGCTCAATCAATACCGAGATGTCTGAGACTGAGGTAGGGGAGGAATTCGAAGCAGATGTAAGGGTTTCAGGAATACAAACAATCGTCGATGAGGAAAAAGTCAGAGAGGAAAGCTCGAAAAATAGGACTTCAATCCTCTCTTTCTTTGGATCAATAATGGACTCTTCCGCTAGGAGGAGATTGGAGAGGAAGAAGGCCAAGGCAGAGAGGAAGAAGGCCAAGGCAGAGAGGAAGAAGGAATCAACATCAGGTACTGAATGGGATGCCCCAGCCACTTCATCAATGGCTAGATCTGTTGTCTCCTGTAAGAATTGTGGGAACCTGAATAATAGCAGCGTTCAGTACTGTAGTTCTTGTGGGGACTTCTTGGCTTAGCAGGGAACGGTTGAAAGCACCCAGACTAGAGCCATGGTCGAGAGCATGTCGGAGAAGAGGGACTACTATGAGGTCCTAGGGCTGTCCAGAGGCGCCAGTAAGGAAGAAATCCGTAAGTCATACAGGTCTCTAGCCAGAAAATATCACCCCGATAAGAATCCCGACGATCCAGAAGCAGAGAGCAGGTTCAAGGAACTCTCGGAAGCCTTTGCAATTCTTTCAGATGATGACGAAAGGAGGAAGTACGACACATTTGGGCATAATTCCCCTGGTGGCTCCCCCTTTGGCCCAGGGGGATTCCAAGGCGTGAATATCAGCATCGACGATATCTTTGGCGGGGATCTCGGGGGAATTTTTAGCCAATTCTTTCGTACGTCAACAGGAAATAGGAGGGTCAAAGGATCCGACCTCATGGTTAGGCACTCTGTACCATTCCAAGCAACTATGGACGGGAGTGAAGATGAAATCGAGTTCGACGCCCTCAGGGTATGCAGTGATTGTGAGGGAGAGGGATCAAAGGATCCTTCCTCAGTAAGAAGCTGTCCAGCTTGTGATGGCAGAGGTAGGACTGAGAGAGTGGAGAGAATCGGCCCATTCACCCAGAGAGTAGTCTCTGATTGCCCTTCTTGCGACGGCGAGGGCAGGATAATCCAGAACCCATGTAGTGGATGCAATGGCCTAGGGCGCTCAACTCAAAACAGGAAAGTCAGATTCTCAGTTCCTCCAGGGGTTTCAAACGGTGTCAGACTCAGAATGAGGGGGCATGGTGAGTCTTCTAGAAATCGTGGTGGAGAATCAGGCGATTTGTACATAGAGATAGAAGTGGGGAATCACGAATGGTTCGAGAGGGACGGTCCCGATTTGCTAATGGCCCTGCCAGTTGGATTTGCAGACCTTCTTCTGGGAACTTCCATACAGATTCCTCATTTGGATGGAGATTTCCTGACTGTTAAGATACCAGCCGGCTCAAATCCCGGTGACACCATTTCGATCCCAGGAAGGGGCTTACCTAGCCAAGGGATGAGGAGGAGGGGGGAGGTTTCTGTGGTTCTGAAATTGGATATTCCCGATAAGGTATCACGCGCAGACAAAAAGAGGATATCTGAGATGCATGATCTATTGGGAACAAAAACAGAAATTATCGATGATAAAATAAGAGAAGAGGCCAGAAGACGAAGAAGCTCTCGTAGGAGATAGAAATTATTCCGATTCAAGGCTCTGCCAATCGATTGCACTACGTGGGGCAGCCGCCACAGGTTCGCCACCAACCAAACCAGACAATTGGAATGTTAGGACACTGGGACTCCCTTCTATCGACATTCGAATGAACGTTCTACTACCGGATTCCAAAGTGTCTAGGAATATTTCGTCACCGCGGAAGAGGTGTTTGGGGGAGACATTGTCAATTCCAACCAATGACCCCTCGGGCGAGTGGAATCTTATGGCGGCCATCTTCCAATCTTCGGGCCCAACCTTAATTCCAAGAATTAATGAGCTGCCCATTTCTACTCCCCAAGCACACACTTCGATCTGATCAGTCATGTGTCTAATCAAGGGGCTACCCCATTCCGATATTATTCCGGACCAGGGGCTATCTCCAAGTTGATGGAGGGCAGATTCAACGACCCTCTCGTCTATCTCGCTCTGAGAAATTTCCTTGGAGAGCCTTTCTCGAAGCCTCCTGAGCCTCCTTCTTTCGTGCGCCTCGATAATCTCCGATCCCTTTGTACTTGAGAACAGCCTCTTCCTTTCCCACCAAATAACAACGGCCAGTGGAACGATCATGATTACCCCGAGGAATATATAGAGGTCATTGAAAAGGTAGGATAGATCACTCAACTCGGCATCATCAGGGATATCTTCACCCGCATAAAATAGAGTGAAACCATATTCCACTCCAACATCCGAGGAAGAGAGACTCTCTACTCTCAGTGCATGCAAACCATTCGGAACGCTAATCATTGAGCCATTTGTGTAATTCAGGATATTCCAATTGTGCTGATCTAGTGACTGGATCTGAAAATTCACTGGGGACGAACCCCCGTCTCTAAGGTAGACCCTAGAGCCATTCTCATCTTCGATACTGAAGATGTGAACATCTACATTGTCTCCCGGTCCTAATGAGCCAGAAAGTTTCAACGGACCCGGTAGTACGTGTTCGTGATGATCCCATGGCCCACTTTCCCCCCATAGGTAGTCAGGTGCGTCTCCAATCATTTTCCCATCATTTATTGAATCCGATGAGATGTCGATACCCCAAGAAATAGCAATGTTCGAGCGGAATCTGAACTCCAAGGAAAATGCGTCTGCCGGAGTAGTAATGAGCTCGGGGCAAGAATCGATTTCTTCATCAATAAAATAGGAACCATTCACCGTTTTAACCAGTATGTCAATCAATACCTCTCCGCTGAAGATGCAGTTTGTGGTTATATCCATCTTTGAGCCCGCCTGCAGTAAAAGCGAATCGCCATCCACATCGAATCCCGAAATATGTCCAAAATACGGGCCAGAACCGAATTCCAGATGTCTCCCATGATCCCATTCCCCCCTCAGCTCACCACTCTCCGGGGCCTCGGATTGGTCATCAAATCTAGATAGACTAATTTCATATGGAGTATATCCAGAATCTGTCGGGTGAGCAACTCTTAGCCAAAGACTCGAGTCAGTGGGATAGTCGAGAATTATTGGGAACTCATTTCCGCTCGACAATACGTCGATAAGAGATTTGGACTCAGCATTGCTCTCCCATATTTCCAAATCAATCACCCCTCTTCCCCTGAAATCATCAATGACAACGACATCATCATTATCTCCCAGAATTCTGAATGAGTCCATGTCATCCGCATCTTCCAAGGATCCAACAAAGACTGATGCTGTAGGGGCGATATCAAGTGAATTACACCTGCTAAGCTGACAAATGGAAGTGGCATCCAATTCAAATGAGCCATCTTGATCGCCAGGCAATGGGACGATTTCTTCCAGATCATCGGTTTCCACTAACGACTCTTCTACTGGAAAAATTGTGTCGAACATGATGTCAGTAGCATCCACTCCCTCATCGACGTTCACTTTCCATGATATGTTATGTTCGAAGGGCCCCGACCATTGAACTCTGTGCTGGTCTGAGATTACTTGTTCGGACCCATCATACATGACAACCAACTCCAGCCCGGGACAACTAATTTCCACACATTCGGCCACAAGCCATGCAGGGCCACTTCTTTCCGAGCCCCCTTCGATAAGAACGGTGCTCCCCCCATCCTCTGCCAGGGCCGGATAGCCAAAGAAGACAATTGAGGTGGTCAGAATCAGGGATAGAAGTACTGCCCTCGCCCCCTCCATGCAATATCCGAGAAGTAATCAGTCTTAGAATCCTTCAAGCGAAGTTTCTCATTCGGGGCACTATGGAGGGCAGGCCACTATCCCGGGACGTCATAGCTAGACACCGTTCTGCAAGACTCTTTTCTCTGGGAGATAGAGGCAATCCTGCATCATGGGCCCCTGCACTTGTAATTTCAGAGAAAGACCCGGAATTGCCGATTTCCATGGCTCCACTACATTTCAAGAGAGACAATTCAGAATTTCCAGCTATACTTACTATGACTACTCGAGAAAAGATATGTTTCCCATTCGATGGTATTGATGAATGGAGCGCTACAGAGGGATTGGTATTGCCTCCAAGCCTCGACAAATCTGATTCCGGAAGTTTCGGAACTGGGGTAAACATGCTACCGGTTTCCTGGCAGTCACTACATCATGACAATGCCCTCTCTGACGACTCTCTAGAACCATCAATTGTAATCCTCACAGACTCTCCGCAATTGGCCAGAAGTCGCGGTAAGTTAGCAAAGTCATTGGACGTAATTAGGAGGAGATTCCCCTCCTCACTAATATGGGCCCCGGGAATTTCTGGACCGGATAATTGCCATCTTCTTTCATGGCTAGGGGTCGATTTATTTGATCTCTCAAGATCACGAAATGCTTCTGCCTCAGGACTTATTCTCTCAGAAAGCGGACCCAGAGAACCAGAGGAAACTCTGGGAGAAGGGCATGGTATGGAAACGCAGATCAAACATTGGAAATCTTCACTTTCAAACTTGAGGCAGTCGATTAGATCAGGAACTTTGCGCGAGGCCGTAGAAAACTCCATCGGTTCCAGCCCCAGGTCAGTGGAGAGGCTTAGGATTCATGACTCAATGATGAGTGACAACATAGGGGCTGCAGGATTGTCCAGCGTCGTGGGGAGGGGAAGGAGACTGAGGTGCAATTCCCCGATAAGTCGCGATGATCCCCTCATACGTGATTGGAGGGCAAGGGTTTCAGAGTTTCATACCCCTCCAACCCATCAGGAAGAAGTCCTCCTCCTCTTGCCTTGTTCCGCCACAAAGCCTTACCGACTCTCCCCTAGTCACCACCGATTCCTGAAGAATATTAGCAGCAACAGGATCCACCAGGTCATGGTAACCGCGCCACTCGGTTTAGTTCCTAGGGAGTTAGAGGATTTCTGGCCAGCAGCCCACTATGACATCCCAGTTACAGGAGACTGGGATGAAGACGAATTAAAAATAATCAGGAACATGGTGGGGGACCTTGTAGAGAGGGTAGGGTACAAGGACGTGATAAACCACTCCGGCCTGGAAATCAAGATTGATGGGGCTAATGTCCATGACACCAGGATGGGCGATACGGCTGGTTCTGAACAGTCTTTGTCGAGACTCGAGCTAACTACCAAAAATCTCGCTTCATCACTCGGTTTAGATGATTTACGACAATCCGATGAGAGACTAAGGGTCATGGAATCAAGGTCTAGGTTTATTCATGGCTCAGACGAGTGGCTCAAGGGCGCCGTCGTCTCTGGGAGGCCCCCAATTCTGACAATTACGAAATTGGGAGAGCAACTAGCAAGGTGGAACCCCCGCGATGGGAGGTTCGCTCTTTCCAAGAAGGCACTTCCACTATTGGAAAGTAACGACTCAATGCCGAGGGCACATCTGATATCCGATCACAAATGGGTCGGCGACCTGTTTCCCACAAATGTCGATAACTTCCAAGGGGAAATCAGAGTTGGCGATGAGATGTTGGTCTATCAAGATGGGAACTTAGTCGGCTCGGCAAGAGCGGTCGCCCCCCAATGGGAATGGCCTCTCGGACCGGGAAGGCTAGCTCGTACGAGGCATAGACTCTGAGGTACTAGAAACACATCCCCATCGCAGCGATTAAAGAGGGAGAGCAGGTCGCCCGCTCGCTGGAGGAGTATGAATGGCACGTATGCACAGTAAGGGAAAGGGTGCGAGTGGGTCATCTAGGCCCAATTCGGGAAATCCTCCAGAATGGTCAGAGATGGACAAGAAGGTAATTGAGGAACTAATTGTTAATATGGCCAAAGAGGGCCATTCGACTGCTATGATTGGAATGACCCTAAGGGATCAACATGCAGTCCCAGATGTCCGCCTCGCAACCGGGGAGAGGATTTCCCAAATTCTTGAAAGAAACGGTATTTCACCAAAATATCCAGAGGATATGATGAACCTAATGAGAAGGGCACTAGGTTTGATAGATCACCTAAATTCCAATTCCAAGGACCTTCACAACCGCCGCCAGTTGGAACTATGTGAGTCCAAGATTAGGAGGCTAGCTGATTATTACAAGGGTTCTGGAAAGCTAGACAATGACTGGCAGTACAAGAGAGACCAGCTCAGATTGATGGTCGAGTAGTCCATAGCAGGGGATTTGAACGTACACCCCTTCCCGCTCCTATGCGAACATTGGTTGATGAGGAAATTTTCTCACCTGTCGCTGAAATGCTGCGCTCAGCTGCTTCGTTGTTTTGTTCTGGTAAAAGAGTCACCCTATCGACTACAGATACAACTCTCACCTGCTCTCTCGCCATGGCACCTATCGAAGCTGCATTTCTGGACGAGGGACTCCCCTACAGGAGAATAATTACCGATGGGCCAGAGTCAAAATCATCGGGCTTACAAGGCCCCTTCATTTTGTTCGACCCTTCGATAGAAGAATTCAGTTTCAATGAAAAGTACGGAGCAATGGTCATTGGGGGGGATGTACCAACTACTGCCCATATGGGGCAGCATGGGAAGGTCCGGAATGGCGTTCTAACGCCAGCAGCAATTTCACACGCGCTAGCTCAGTTAATTTCCCCTGCAGGGAAGAGGGTCAGGAGGATGAGGCCATGGGCAATTTCAGGAAATTGGATACATCCATCAATGGACACAACTTATGATCCGGTATATACAGCACTCAGGGATTTCCTAGAAGAAGAAGGGACAATCTCTGTGGTCCCCTTTCCCGAGGTGCCCGATCCAGACCCGCAATCCCGGCCGTGGGTAAATTCCGATGACCTTGACGCCGTTAGGAAAAGGTGGGATGAACTAGACGCGGAAGGAAGGGCTCGTGCCATTTCACACCTGATGAGACCAGGATTATTTTCTTCAGCGCCATCGACTGCACGTTTTGAGGAATTGGGGTGGAATTGTATTCTAGCACCAAATTGGGAGCGTGATTTGGCCGGGCAGATAAGGGAAGCATCATCAATATGGGGGGTCAATACTAGAGAGGAAGCAGCGGGAAAACTAATTGACAGTCTGATTTCCAAGGGTCAAATCCGAACTATTCAATCCGAATAACGCTGTCACATTCAGAGCACGAGATCCTCAGGGGCCTCACATTAGAATCAACTGAGATTGAATTCTCGCAGGATGGGCAACTTACCCTTCCACTGCCCTTGCCGCCATCTCCCGACCTATCTTCCTTGGGAGATAGCAATGATATGGGAAAAACTAGTAGGATGCTGGAAAACACCACACCCAGAACCATCTGCATGGGCAGTCCTAGGAAATATATCGCAAATGACAGTAGCCCCATAGTTGCGACAGTTACCATTGTAGGAAATCTCGATCTCCTCCTAGTCATATTAAGTCCAATGCCAATCGCAGCGCACAGTGCTAAAACCATAATTCCCGAGCCGACCAGGACGCTGAACATTGGGTTTCCTGTGGGGGTAAAAGTAATTCTGAAATCCAACTCCAAGTCAAGCTCCTCCTGATTTATTGAAATTGTCTCTTGCACAATCCATCTTCTATGGGAGTATTCCAGACCTTCTGACGAGACCACCCCTATGTCATGAAGCATTGAACCAGTCAACTCAACACTCAGGCTTATGGATGTCCAGTATTCTTCCAAAGAAGGACGGACGAAGTCCTCCACCAGTAATTGCCGCTCCCCTTCTCCTATCAAATACGATGTTGAGATTGTAATGACTATGGAATCTGAGCTGAATCCCCTTGTTCCACCCATGTCGATGTTGATATCAGTGGGCCCCAAGTCTATCGGATCGACCCCTAGAATCGACTCTGATTCTATGAAAATCCCATTGGAAAGGAAGGATCGCATGTCCGAGGTTGAACCTGTGAGGTATCCTGTTAGAGCAACCAGTTCAGAATCGTCCACCATCCCATTGTTGTAGTCAGACTGAGGTATTGAACTAGAGTAAGACTTCAGATTTCTCCACCAACTACTGGATTCTAGACTAGAATTACCTATGTTGTCTAACCCCCACCTCATCCATTGAGACATCGAACCTCCAAATTCAATAGTCACATCCTTTTCCATACTGTCTCCCTTCCAATCAGCAGAAATCGATAATGACAGATCGGTTCCACCGGTCCTCAATGGCTCGTTAGCCGGATACCATGTTCCGCCCCCTCCGCCATCTTCCCCTACGGTGATCGTGTGTGTCATGTTTGCTTCAATTAGGACCCCTTCCTGTGGCTCAAGATAGAAGTCTACACGGAAAGTCCCTCCCTCTGTGCCCTCGGGGATGCTCCAAACAAATGTGACTTCGACACCATCTTCTACTGGGGTAGCAACCGGCTTCTCACTCACTGCGGAGTTTTGCACAGTGATCCCACCAGTCGAGGCTGTCCACATCCTGTCTTCAAATCCAGAAGAAAGTAGAATCGGGAAATACACCAGTGTCCCGCTAACACTGGCATCCCTCATCTGAATCTCGACCAGCGGTAGTTTCACATTGATACTAGATTTTTTGTCATCAGAGCCCCAAACAAAGGTCACCCCGGCATTATCGCCCGGCTGATTGAAACCAAGTAGTTGGACAATCAGTGTAATTTCCACCAAGTCCCCATCATTGACCTCACCCGATTCAACATCAACCATGATTTGGATATCGCCTTCACCGGTTATGTATGGATTAAGTCCGTCAGAACTCCCTTGGTAGAAAGAACCCCCAATCCTGACCTCCAGGGTCGCATTGATATTCACCCCCACCGCACCTTGGACCTCATATGGCATCGAGAACTCCCATGTAGAATCTGGATGACTTCCCTCAGAGCCCCAAACGACCCCCCACTTTCCAACTTCGATGGGCTGGAAAACTTGAGTTACCAATGTGGAGTCAGTTTCATCAAGATCGGAATCAAAGGGAGACAGAGTCCCGATGTCGGCCTCACCGAGTAAAAACAACTCGAAGCCATCAGAGTTACAGCAGGTTGACTGCTGTCCCGAGACTTGCGTGATGGGCGATAGTATGGTCAGAACCAAAGACACACACAGAAGAAATGCATGGCGACCCCGCCCCTCGTCCATACACGCACGTCACAATTAAACAACTTGAATACAACCCCTGAAAGGGCGCCAATGAGACGAAAATCCCATCTGAAAAGATAAGCCACTACCTGTGTAGCCATCTCAAAACTACAGCCCCATCTCGAGGAATCTCATCAATAATCGCAAAACCAACTCTCTCAAGCTGTATGATCATGCCCTCTGCAAGATCAAAGTCTTCGATGGCTCCCGTCACAATTTCGATTTCATTCCCCGAAGGAACTTCTAGAATTGCTTCTCTGGACATTTCAATTGGCAACCAGTGGGAGATTGTGCGCCTATCGCTTCTTTCAATGGAAGATAACTTAGCAATTCCGTCAATTATCTCCACGTCTGCAAAACCCTTCAGTCGGATGTTCGCAATATCGACATCCCCTTTCTCTAACAGAACCGTTCCAGAGCCAATCAACCAGGTCCTATCGCCAGTCACGGTGCCATCGGGGTGCCTCGGGATTGAAATTGAGTTACCAACGGAGAAATCCACTGTTTCTGGAATATCGAGAGGAACTTCATTCGGACTTCTTACGAAACTTCGACGTTCCGTTATCGAGTCTATGATGCTAGAATTCTTGGCCTCTATACTCTGCATCGGAACAGAGATGTCTTTCTGGGTTAGCCCAAGCTCAAGCCAGAATTCCCTAATTGCATTAGGTGAGAATCCCCTTTTCCTAAGTGCAGAAATTGTTGGAAGTCGAGGATCGTCCCATCCCGAGAATTCCCCTTCTGAGATATCAGCCTTCATGCCGGACGTCGAGAACCCTCCAAATTCGAGGACCTTGACCCTTCCCCAGTAGAGTGTTTCTGGATATTCCCACCCAAAGTGCCCGTAGAGCAGGGTTTGCTTTCTCGTGCTATCCATCAGATCCTTGCCCCTGACTATGTGTGTGACCCCCTGAAGCCGATCCTCAATCGCACTTTGGAAGTCCAGAAGTGGCCAGACTTTGTACAGGTCGCCCACTAGTGGGTGTGGCGTGTGTTGAATCCTTAATGCAGGCCAGTCTCTAAGGGCTGGATTTGGCAAGTCTAGGGAAGTCTTCACCCGCACCACTGCCCCACCCTCAGGGGTATCCCCCGAAATCATGGAACTCCAGTATGTTAAGTTGGATGCAACCTCATTCCCCCTGCAGGGACACTCGTCTTTGTTATCCCTGAGGGACTTAAATTCTTGAGCGGTGCATTGGCACACATAACCGAATCCCTCCGATATCATTTTCTCAGCATATTCCAGATATTCGGGCATTCGGTCACTAGCCCTAATTACCACGTCCGCCTTCCTGCCAGATATCCACTCGTATTCTTCCTCAATCTGTGAATAAGCAGAGGGATCAGGTGGCTTAACCCTCGTATCGGTGTCATCAAATCTCAGAACTACCCTGCCTCCATTCATTTTTGCCAATTCGGAGTTAATCACAACCCCCCTGGAGTGCCCAAGAGTCAATGGGCCATTCGGATTGGGTGCAAATCTCAAGGTCACTTCTCCCATGACACTATTGGGGAGATTCGGTAAGCCAACCCTCTTCTTCTGTTTCTCCCTATGTAGTGCCTCGGGGTTAGATTCCTCCAGAATCCTCCTTACCGCATCTATGCCCTCTTCACTAGCTATCTTGTTCGCCTCTTCCACATGGAGCTGTACTAGCTCCCTGAGTTCCTTAGCTCTGGGCCTTAATTCCTGCATTTCAGATAGAAGTCTTCCAAGAACGCTTCCGTCTTTTCCTTGGCCGTTGTATTCCACAGAATTCTGTAGAGCGTACTTACGTACTGCCTGAATGACGTCCTCACCCCAGGCTCCCGATTCGGACATATTATCCACTGGGTCGCCAATGCCCTTCTTTGTGATTCCCGTTGTCACCAGTCTTCAAGAGTGGATTGGGAGGTTATTTTTCCATCTTCAGAGCGAATTGGAATCGGGGTGCTGTGTAACTCACTCCAAGCCCTGGAAACGGTCTTCCAACTCCACCTCAAGCATTCATGCGGGGATGGCCCAGAAACCAGCTCACGTACCGCGCTCTTCGTTTTCTGATCTGAAGGGTATCCGGAACCAATTTCTATTCCCAATTCTTCTGAAAGGCTTGAAACGATTGAATCCCTTTTCACCTTTGCAATAATGCTGGAGGCGCTTGTCACCACATCTATAGAATCCATTCCATGCCTAGACTCAATTTTCCACTCTTTCCAGGATTCTCCCAATTTTCTGGAAAGCCTCCGCCCAAATCTTTCCTCATTCACGTCACATGCATCAACTTTCAGGACCCCGGCTGGCTGAGGTCTTGTTGATATTCTCATTGCCTCCGCGAAAAGCTCTATTTCTAGGCTATTGAGATCCGAATTTATGCTGTTGTAGTCGATTCGTGAAGGTTCGCAGATTACGACCCCAATCCCCCATCCATGAGATTCCGCAAGTTCGGAGATTCTTGAGTAAATGACATCCCTTTTCTTCGATGATAGGTTTTTCGAGTCCTTAACTCCAATTTCCTCCAGGATAACCGAGTGTTCTGATGGGATGCACAGTGAACAAACCACCAGTGGACCTATTGCCGGACCTCTTCCAGCCTCGTCAATTCCCGCATTCCGGGTACTCATATCTCTAAGTCAAATCCAGACGGGCTTTCATCCTCACTGCTAGATTTTCTATCGTTGTCAACTTCTATTGGTCCGTCAAGCATTTCGTTATCGGGATGCAAATCATCTACTTCGGAAATCTCATCTGCAATTCTAATTGCCTCATTTATGTCATCTTCAGTCTGTGCAATATCTAGAATCTCGCTAGCTTTGCTGATAACATGTTCTTCGGGGGATGTTTTCGGTTCCTCGGAAAGGCCCCCCGATTTTTCTATGAAGCCCCTCTTGAACTCGGACTGTGTCTGCAATGGGCTCTCGATTAAATCAGCCTCCTCAACTTCCCCCCTCTTGAATCGGGAAATCCAGTCTTCCGCAATCTCTGTTTCTGCCTCATCATCACTCTTTGAAGAGTTTCTTTCACTCGCTCTGATGGAAACCGCCTTAATCACACCAATCGTTCCAATTACTACGACTATTATGGTCAGAGAAATTTCCAGCCATTTATTCATCCATTTGATAATAGTTTCACGTATGCTATCTTTTTTCTCCCCTGGCTCAATAACTTCCTCTCCAGGGATCATCGCGGAATCCGAGCTGGTGAAAATTATCGCCGGGTCCCTCACAGATCTGACTTCTATGGTCATAAGTGCCTGTGTTTCAACCGGAGCAACTTCCGGAACAATCATCCATGCACTGAATGTCACCGTTCCGCCCGGCTGAACATTCAGAATCTCAAAAGATCTGGAACCTCCTGAAATAGAATCAACGGTGGAACCATCAGGTGGGATAAATGAGAATTCTGTTACAACGTTAGAATCAAGATTTGCAGTTATTCCATCGGGCCCATTCCCCGAATTAGTCATAATCCAAGTCGAAGTTAGATTATTCTCTTCGATCATCTCTGAGGTTGCCATTTCCAGAACCCATGCATGCAAGTCACCCGAAACAACTTCGAATGAAATATGGCCAGGAGACCAGTCATCTACGAATAATTGGATTGAGACATTCGCCGACTTTCCAGAATCTGCACCATCTGCAATAGTGACATTCACAGAAATGCCTCCCAGTGCGTGCCCTGATTCGAGATCAATGTGAGTACTCTCAATTCCCACATTTATCCAGTCTTCTACTCCTAACATTATGAGTTCGTATGATGAATCAACATCCCCTGTGTTGGTGACTTCCAATGTGACTTCACAGCCACCTCCAGGGCTGGTTTCGACACCAGAACACCCATCACTAACCATTTCTATGGAGCCGCCAACTCTCGGAACAATGTTCACACTCTGGATCGTCGTAGAAATAATGTCCGGAGAAGCTTCGCTCCAGACTCGGGCCTCGAATAGAAGGGTACCGTCAATTTCCGAAGGAGAGTCAATCTGAATACGCGCCTCAACAGTCCCGTTAGGGGCCACATTTTCTAGTTGCCATCTATCAATTATTGACGCACTCCAACCTTCATATTCGAAGAATAAATTAGACTGTCCCACTGGTTGTGAATTGGCATCTATGGGAATTATTTCCATAATCAGGTCTCTCCAAGAGTTTCCTTCATTTCGGAGAGTAATCTCGAAAATATCTGTACTGCCTGGTTCAATAGATGAGATTCCTCCGCCTTCGACAATACTGGCTCCGTCATAGAAACCATACCTTAGGGAGAAGTTGTACCAGTCTGAGGATTGATTCTCTAGTGACTGCGCTTTCATTGAGAATTGGTGAAGTGACTCGGATAGGGGGAGGCCTCCTGAAACTGTGGGGGCCTCGATTGAGTAGCCTGCCCATTCAGTGGACCCAGCCGGCAAATCAAATTCATGCCCCTCGGCAGGCAACTCTTGATTTGCCCAGGATATGTTCCAACCATCTGGGCCAGTAATGGAGACAATTGCACTATCAAAGAAATCCTCGTTATTGGTGAAATTGACATTAATTCCAATTATGGAACCAGGCTCTATGTCGAAAATTGAACCAGACTCAACCCCAAAGGTAGTCCCTTCCTCTGCTTGAGCTTCTTGTGCGTGTGCGCCAAGTGGCATTAGTAGTGCAACCAGCACTATTGGTGTCATAGCCGCCCATCTCACAAACAACCTGTGAATGTTGAGTGATTTCATTCCTGCCCCCATATGGGCGTATTACGGAGCATTCATGAGGATAGGCATTGTTCGCGAGTCATGACACCGGTATGGCCGTTCTCTAGAAAGAAACCCCAACCGCCCAAGGTAAAGCCCGTCGAGGAGAAGCCTGTCATCAACTATGAGCGTCAGTCGGAAGACGGTCAAAAGAGCAAGTTGGAAGACAGAAGCCACCTCGAAGATAAGAAGTTCCTTGATGCGATGGAGCTTCTTGATGAGAAATAGTATTGCCCCTTAGAGAACTGGATCAGGTATTAGCCTAGCCAGTTTTTCCACATCGAACTCCCCTGCTTGAATTGGGGACCTAAGTCCAAACTCAGAGGAAACCTGAGGATCTACTTCTCCAAACTGCCCTACTTCTTCACCGCCAATCAGAATCTTGGCCCCCCTCCCAAATATCCATGGCCCCTCACCTTCTCCCAGGGGGGCGAACTCAATATTTCCAAATTCACATCCGAGATCTCTGATTAGTGCCTGAGAAATCCCCTTTGCAGCAGTGAAGCCACTTCCGACTTCAGCGCAGGCCCATGCTGCCCTTATCCCATTCTTAGAATTGTGAACTACTTCTCCGAGCTCGTAAACCCTCTGTGGCAACTCATGATGCCTATTTGACGATAATAGCCTCAGGAGAGATGGCAGAACGAACTGACGCATCAATGTGTGGTCTATCGTTATAGGATTCGATATTTCCGACGGAGCTCCAATGTTTTTCCATCTCATTGTTTCAAATTGATCCCTTCTGTTGGAAAGCGTCAGACTCTGAGTTTCCTGTAGTCCAACTGACCTAAAACTGGACCTAATCCTACGTTTAATGTGAGAGGAGGGAAGTGGGACGGCGTCAACGTGTATAGAAGATAACTTCTCAGGGAGATTCCCATATCCGAATCCAATTGCTATGTCTTCAATAATGTCAACGGGATGCATGATGTCGCTCCGCCATCTCGGCATGGAAACAATGTGTTCCATTTCCCCAACTACGCAGTCTGACCACCTTTCCGCCCTTTCGGAACCATCTGTCACTGTTCGCGTCTCTATTAGTTCCCCGCCCATTCTAGAAATGGCATTGGAAATTTCAGATTCATCAATATCAATACCGAGTATTGCCCTGACAAGCCTACTTGGAACCCTGTGTAACCTGTCATCAAAGTTTGGAGTCGTTGAAACCTCCTCGTTCCATCCAGATATCTCCACACTCTCCACCTTCCCGCCCAATTCGGAGAGGGATAGGCACACTAGGAGTAGGCACGTTTCACACGCACGCTCATCAGTTCCAGTAACGTCGATGAAGAAGTCTGTTGTACCTTCTCTGACTGTGGTGTGTTCACCATTAATTATTGGAGGGAAAGAAAGAATCTCTTCATTGGAATCTAGGATGACTGGAAAACGGTCCATTGAATCCATGAGGTGGGCATATTCAATTCCCTTTGGATGTTCTGAAAGTACTTCGGAAATACTCATCTTACTTTCCGAAGATAGGGGGGTGAATGCGAAACTACTCTCCACAGTTTCATATCTGAATGGAGCCTCAAGTCTGGACAAATCGTGTACTCCTATTGATGAAAGAGATCTCTTTCTCCCAAGGGTTAGGTGCAACTTCTCTTGATGATCCATTAGGGATTGGATGAATGCATCATTTTCCAAGTTATTTTTCCCTGTATCCACACCCCTCACTACAGCGGCCATAATTACCGGCCTGATTTCTTTCAATGAAGCATCGACATCGATTCTTATCCCACTTTTTACGACTTCTACTTTGTTTACAGTACCATGGGCACCCATGAATGATCTAGCCGCTCGGGCCATAGTTTCATGACTGAGTAGATCAGGTCTATCTGGAAAAACCTCAATTTCTATTTCGGTCTTATCAAAATCTTCTACGGGGCATCCAATTTCGGGAAGCAAATCCGGCCATTTCCCACTTTCATGTTTGAAATTGTTGATACTCTGGATCCTCTCCAATATTGAGTGCTGGAGATTTATTGTTGGCACGAATACACCTCAGTTTCCAAGCCACATTGGCAATGGTCGCTCAAATCCAACCAACCTGAGTCCACTAATTCCTGCAGTGTCCATATCCATAGCTCTGAGGTTCCTCCTGCTGAACATGGACATTCTCTCTACCCCTAACTCTCTCATCCAACCCTTGAGGCCTGAGTTAATTGCCGAAATATAAGAACTCAATTCACCATCCTCGGAAACCGGTCCAACAAATAGTGAACAACCAGCAGAAATTGCAATAATGAGATCTTCAGAACTTGGCATGGTGTCCATCTCAATTGCTATTGTTCGGCCATGGGATTCGAAATCCATGGCTCTAGAAGCCAATCCAATTCTTGGGAGGGCGGATGCAGATCTATTTCCGCCCGGTGTTCCAGCGTGAACTATGGCCCCATCTAGGTCCAATTCTGTCACAAGTCTGAACAGATGTTCAACCCTTTCCACTCCGTCCCTAAGGAAAATTAGGGACGAATCGTCCATTGAACTAGTCAATGAAACAACCAGGGCCTCAATCTCAGCATCATTGAGCGGTGGCAAGTCTGCTAGATCCAGTACAATTCCAGAACATCTCACAATGTTTTCAGTGGCATTGGATAAACCATCTTTACCGACAATGAGTAGGTCATTTTCCTGAGGGTTATTGCCAACTATGGCGGGTTGGCTGTCTCTACTGGGGAACATTATTGAGTCCCCATAATCACCACGAATGAGCCATGGAATCTGGAAAAACAACCCTCCCTCGTCCTTGCCAACAGGCATTACTCTAGTGCCGCTTTCGACAGGAAATTGCTCGGGCAGCCTATCAGTCGCTGATGGAAAGATGCCTATATTCTCAAATCCCTCTGAGACCCATCTCCGAGGGGCCACATTTTCTGATATTCCTTGATTTTCTGCCTCGAGGACCAATGCATCGTCGCCAACAGAAAGGCCAAGTGGCTCCAGGTGAATAGAAAAATCTTCAATTTCAGAATCGGAAATTGATCTCATTGATGCCCCATGACCGGGTGGCGGGCAACTCCCTGCAATCACAATTTTTCCTCCAGTAATCCCAACTCCGGGGGTAGGTCCGGCTGATCCCATGATTATTACGACGCCCCCAGACATCCCTGCTCCGACATTGCCGCCAACATGACCTCTGACAACTAGGGCCCCCCCAGACATCCCTGCTCCCGCATCACTACCAGCAGAACCGTGGATGGTAATTGACCCTCCAGACATGTGAAAACCAGCCCTGTCTCCTACGTCTCTCTCGACCACAGCCCTTCCACCGGTTTGGAATGCGCCTAGCATTGAACCACATCCGCCCTCAACAGTTAGAGATCCCCCTCTGTTCATTCCTCCCACACATTCTCCAAGATCGCCCAGTATGAGCACCCTTGATTTGGGAGGGAGATGGGTGATCACACCAAACTCACCATTGCGAGGCTTGAGGTCCCCGCCCGAGCCATAACCAATCTTAATCAGACGGTCCTTTTCCATGGCCTCAGGGAGCATTTTGGCAATGTCTCTGTTGAGCTTGAGACTCTTCGCGGTCAATTCTCTCATCGCACTCGGTACGCGGACGCGAGCAAGTGGTCTTCATTGTGACGGGCCACAATATAACTGTCATGACTTTTATTGAACAGGCCAATCCAGCGAATGGGTATGTTGATAGAGGGTAGTCATGGGCCTCCAAATGGGGAGACGCGGATTCTCATGGGCGCTATCAGGGTTGCAATCAATGGCTTTGGAACAATTGGAAAGCGCGTTGCAGACGCCGTAGACGCCCAAGATGACATGGAAGTAGTAGGGGTAACTAAGACCGGGCCTTCATTCGGATGCGATTTAGCCGTAAAGAAGGGATTCCCACTTTATTGCACATTTGATGATGAGGCAGCTGTCTCCCGATTTGCTGAGCAAGGGTATGTTTGCTCTGGGGGACTCTCCGATTTACTGTCAATAGCCGATGTCGTTGTAGATTGTGCGCCCGGAAAGATGGGCGCAGAAAATCTAGCCAAATATCAGTCAGCTGGAATCAAATATATGTTCCAAGGGGGAGAAAAGCACGCTCTCACAGGGCTTTCTTATACCTCATCTGCGAACCACTCAGATAATCTGAATGCTCAGGGGACGCGAGTTGTCTCATGCAATACAACCGGACTCTCTCGAACTTTAGTACCACTTTACGAACACTGCGGTTCTTTGAAAGTTGAGTGCACAATGATCCGTCGTGCAGCTGATCCAGGAGACTCAAACAAGGGCCCCATCAATGCAATCAAACCAGTCCTCAAGGTACCTAGCCACCATGGTCCCGATGTGATGACAGTCAAGCCCGAGATTGAGATAAACAGCCTCGCAGTAGCAGTACCGACAACAATCATGCACGTCCACTCAATAATTGCCGACCTGCCCTCCGGGCACGGCCTCACTACGGAGAATATTCTAGAGCTCTGGGGGAATACCCCTAGAGTCATAATTATGAATGGTTCAGAAAATCGTATTACAACTACCGCAGAAGTAATGGAGATGGCCCGAGACATCGGTAGGAAATGGGGCGATCTACACGAGATTTTCGTATGGGAGGATGGAGTCAAGTTAGTTGGTGATAGACTGTATTATTTCCAAGCCATTCACCAAGAAAGCGACGTCATTCCTGAGAACGTGGATTGCATCCGTGCACTCATGGGAACCGAGTCTGACTGGAAGAGGAGTGTCGCCAAGACAGATGCCGCGATTTCCCGCTATTACGGCCTCTGAGGGGGATTATAGCCCCCAAAATATCGACTTGTCAACCAATCAACTGTAGTTAACGGTCAAAAGTCAGACTTGGGTCCGTAGGACCCATGTACGCAAGGAGAAAGACGCTATTGTCTATTTTCCTCCTATTGATTTCAGCTTGGTCCGGATCGGCCGTAGCAGAAATGCGGGATGCTGAATCGAGTAGCCTGGATGCCTCTTCCTCCGAATGGTCTGGGCAGTGGTCTCTACTTTCACATGCAGACTTATTTGAGTATCAGATCAGGGAGTCATCAGGCCTTATTTTCTCCCCCTTCGGCAACTTTGATCCAACCAAAGAACCGTTACCAATGGGTCCAGATTGGCTTAGAAATACGGCAAATCCAAACAACCCCGCCCTTCTCATTATTCAATCAGTTGACTCAGACTTATCCCTATTGATAGAAGATCTGGAAAATTACGGATTTAGAGTCCTTGACTTCATCCCTGATAGCTCTCTTATCGTCAGGGCCCCCTCTGACCACCAAGAAAAACTCGTCAATATCGGCCATGTCAGGTGGTCCAGTGTGATGCCAACTTCATGGAAGGTTTCGCCTGAAATCTTGGCCTCGGCCCCTTCAGGGGAACTCCTCGATATGGAAATAATACCGACCTCAGACTTAGACGCCGATCAATTATCTGAACTATCATGGCATTTGTCCCAGATTTCGGAAGACTATGGCAATAGGGACATTTGCGATTTGAATCTCTGCCAACTCAGGGCAGTTGATCCAATGTGGATTGCTCCAATAGCAATGGACTGGAGGGTTTTGAGCGTTCAGAAATACGGTGAATTGGCAATTCACAATAGCAATGCATGGACAATCTCTGGCCTAGAAGGGGCATACTCGAGTAGTTCAAACACCCTCAATGGATCTGGTGAGGTTTTGGCCATCTCCGATACAGGTCTGGATGAAGACCACGGAGATTTCAGTGGCAGGGTTAGGGGGATATATGATCAGTTCGGACCTGATAACAGCCATTCTGATATGAATAGCGGACACGGTACCCATGTTGCTGCTACCCTTCTTGGCGACGGTTCAGGCGACACTTCCTCAACGGGAATGGTTCCCGATGCAACATTCCACTTCTATCAACTAGAAGCCGATAACTCAGGTGTTCTAGCCAGATGGGGTTCTCTTTACGAGATGTTCACCCATTCATGGGACCAAGGAGCTAGGATTCAGACAAACAGTTGGGGCAATACAAACCTAGTCGGAGAGTACTCCTCTGATTCTCGTTCTGTCGATGATTTCGTCTACGACTATCCGCGATTCCTGGCACTATTCTCAGCCGGTGACCTCGGTCCAAATTCCAACTCAGTAACCCCTCCAGGTACCGCAAAAAATGCACTGACCGTAGGAGCCTCAACCACAGGCGCCTACTCGAGCGTCCCGGAAGGTTCGGTTTCCGAAACCTCATCTTCAGGGACTACCTTGGACGGGAGGATAAAGCCCGACATCGTGGCTCCAGGGGTCATGATTTGCTCTGCTAGGGCGGAGGAAGCCCAGTACGCAAGTGGTAGCTCATGTTCAACGGCCACCCATAGTGATGGGACGACTCCTCTGTATATGGCCCTGAATGGGTCATCTATGGCCACTCCCGTCGCCGCTGGCGCCGCTGCGATGACCAGGCAGTACCTCAGGGAATCAGAGGGGATCAGCGAACCGCGCTCCGACCTAATCAGGGCCATTCTCATTAATGGGGCCGAGGATCTTGGCAATCCAGACATTCCAAACGCACTTGAGGGATGGGGGCAACTGGATCTGCAACAGAGTTTGTATCCATCTGGCACTTTCAATGATGACATCATGGGAACCTCAGAGGGGAGCTTGAATTTATTCTATGACGATTCCAGACAACTCCTGCCAGGTCACAGTTTCGCCTACACGTTTGAGATGTCCAGCGATGCCATGGGGGGGCTTGATATCACATTGGTGTGGAACGATAGAGAGGGATCAGCAATTGCTAACCAGAGCGCTCCCCGCCTGGTCAATGACCTTGACCTCAAGCTCACTGCTCCAAATGGCTCAGTTTACATTGGAAATAGCTTCTCGGGCGGATTCAGCATTATGGGGAGTGGGAATGAGGACAGACTGAACAATGTCGAGAGAATTAGACTGCCCTCGGGGGTTAGCGACATTATCGAAACGTGGACTGTTGAGGTGGGTCATGCCGGTGGTTACCTGCAGGATTATTCCCTAGTAATAACGGCCAGTGCATCAGAGGTCGAGAAAGCAGATCTTGCAGTATTCGAAGGCTCATTGACTACTTCCATTGAAAGCCCCCTGCAAGGGGATACCCTGCTAATCGAGGCAGCATGGGGCAATAGGGCCTCTGCACCTACTGGGAGCTACAACATTGAGATCGAGGACCTGACGACTGGGAACATCATTCACACTTCTACTAGGGCCTCACTTAATGGGGGGGAATTGGATTCCTACTCATTCCCTCATTCATTCTCTTCAACCGGGGAGCACCTGCTTGAGTTGAGACTGGACTCAGATTCCGTAGTGGACGAAATTAATGATGAAATTTCGGGGATTGATAATAACAAAATTACAATTTCAGTAATGGTTTCTCAGATTGGGGTCAGAGTGACTCCAATGATGGAGGACGGGAGCTTCCCGAGCAATCCAGCACAGTTGCAACAGGCGATGAGTAGAACTCTTGATCCCCGTACTGGCAGCTCGATATATTTCGACCTCGAACTTAGGAATGAAGGAACTTCGCCAATTTCCGTGAGATTGAGCGTCTCTCCTGTCCAGATCGTCTCCGAGAATGGTATATTGCAGCAGCCATCGGATGAGTGGTGGAAACTACTCAATGAGTCCGGCCCATGGAACCTGGCGCCGTTCGGCGATGAGGGTGACCGTATTCTTGTACAGTTGAACCTCACAGACGTCGACACAGACATAGACAATCCCGCCGGAGCCGTTTATGCGTTACCGGGAACTTTCGTAACGGACCTAAACCTATACGACGTAAATGCCCCAACTGTCTCTAACTCCATTAGACTAGAGGCTGAGGTAGAGAGGGTCGAGGGACTATACACTATTGCTGC
>CEUA01229134.1_pt1 | contig 36359 bp, 24 predicted proteins | sample 361541 | NCBI WGS metagenome assembly CEUA01 (sample SAMEA2623079, study PRJEB7988) | marine metagenome | isolation source: saline water (ENVO:00002010), including
CTATACGTCGATGAAATGAGCAGCAAGGGACCCTACCCAGGCGAAGGACCTATTGGCCCGCCACCTACCTTTGATGAATGGTTTGAAGAAAAAGCAAAAGACTTAAACTATGATGGATTTATAGACGACCTTGATTACGATCTATTCGTCTACGAAAACTATGGCGCCGCAGCCTTCCCAATGGACGAATTCGACGACTTATGGGGTGATTTTGATGACGAATTCACCGACTTCTTTGAGTATGAGGAGGAATTTTATGAAGAAGAATTCTTTGATCCTGCTGAGGGTACCTTTGACGACTGGTTAGGTAGCGAAGACATAATCGACTGGGATGGCGATGGTGAGTTTGACGAGTCCGATTATGAACTATTGGAATGGCTCTATGACGAAAACACCGACGATTTAGACGGAGACGGCTTCTTCGACGAAGAGGACTTCTTCCTCTCCAAGTGGTTAGATGGTCCCGGCACGGAAGACTTCAACGGAGATGGGATCTTTGACGAAGATGATTTCATCTTGTCACAAGAAAAAGAAGGTGTTTTCGAGAATGAGATATTCTGGGCTTATATCGAACCAGGATTTAATCAAGCAGTGGTTGAATGGGGTACGGCAGAACCTGGGTCGATAGACTCTGTATTTTACCGACCCTTTGCATCATCTGACTGGACACTGGTTACAGCAGCAAGTCAACAAAACTTTGAGCACTTAATTACCCTGACGTCTTTGACGCCAGATACCGAATACGAAATTAAGATCCGTTCCGTTAGCGTAGAAGGTTTCTCTTCAGATTACTACTTTGATGGCTTCTTGACACGACGAGATGTGGACCTACGTCCAGTTGCCATTATGAACCTGGATTATGAAACGGACGTTGAAGAAATCTTCGTTTTCTGGGAAACTAACCGCCCGACAAATGCCCGCTATGAAGTGAAAAAGATTTCTGATGGACAGATGGTAGATTCTGATACCATTAATCTCGAAGGCGATTTTGTTCATGACCTATGGATAGATGACTTGGAAAGTGGAACCGATTATGAGATCACCGTTGCTTCTGCTCCAGTAGGATTAGAAGGAGCAGCATCGGAGACCGTTCAGGAGATGCAACAATCCTTTAATATTAGAACCCGAAGCGACCAAATTCCGATTAGTATGATCTATCCACCTAATGACATTGTCAGTCCAAATAACGCTGTGATAAGTGCCGAATTCAACCAAAGTGTCAGACTCAGAGTTGATTTTGCCAGGACAGATAACTTTCGGGCAAATGTCTCAAACTCCACTAATAACTCTAAGATTTATAAAGAATCCATATCGACCGGTAAGTCTCTCAAGAATCATTATCTCAATCTAAACAACCTAAAAGGCAATACCAACTATCGTTACCGAATCGTTGCCTTCGCAGCAAATGGGGATTCTTTCAGCACTGATCCCCGCGGAAGCAACCAATGGAGTTTTGACTGGCAATTCGCAACAGAAGCAGAACTGGAGACACCCGCTCCGGCTCCAGAAATTATTGAAGGTCCGGAAGTCTTTGCTCGAGATAAAATTGCCGTGGTTAAATGGGTTACAGATGTGGAAACCTATGGTAAAGTTTACTACGGAGTTAAAGGCGAATCTTACGGTACTGCTGATGAATTCTCTGTATCTAACCTGGCTCCCGATGGTAGCCCAAAATTCTCGCAAATCCATACCATCAACTTGGCTGGATTAAACGCTGGGACCAATTATCAATTTAGAATCGAGAGCACTTCTATTAATGGGAAAAAAGTAGTCTTTTCCCCAAGTTCAGGTTCTGGAAAACTGGCTAAAACGATGCAACCTCCCGGTGGAGCAGGTTCGTTTCTTACAGATTCAAACCCAGACACTCAGCTTCCTGTAATATTAAACGGTCCAACAGTTACATCTCGAACCCACAACTCTGCAGTCGTAGAATGGACGACAGACGAGCCTGCTAATAGTCTTGCCAGTTTCGGGACATTAACAACTAATGAGAGCGTAAGATCAGGTGAAAATTCCGCAGCACATAAACTCGTGTTGAGTAATCTAGCCTCTGGCACTTCGTATCGTTTCAAAGTTGCGTCTACCGATGCTGTAGGTAACGGTCCAATCGAAAGCGTGGAAGGGACTTTTACAACTAATGCTGAGCTAGATATTGTTGCTCCATCAATCAAAGTTGCCCCTGCAACTGCATATAAAAATGATCGTAGCGCTACTATCCGCTGGAAAACTGACGAAGTAGCCACAGCCACAATTGAATTTGGATTAGATAATCAGTTGAAGACTAAAAGGAATTCACCATCAACAGGCACTGCTCACGAAATAGCCCTTACAAATTTGACAGCAAATACAAAATATTTTTATCGTGTATCCTCTCTCGACCTTAACAACAACGGTCCGACAAAGAGTGCTATCGACAGTTTTACAACGGATGCCGCTGCAGATCTAACGCCACCAATAATTTCCAATCTAGTTACAGTTGCTAGAGACTCGTCTACGATTATTCAATGGGTAACTGACGAACTATCAGACAGTTTTGTCGAATTCGGCACTGACTCTTTAATGCTGGGCGACAAGATCGGTGATTCTAAGGACGAAATTGAACACGAGATCGTCTTAACGAACCTCATACCAAACACGCAATACTTTTTCAAAGCAGGCTCAATAGACAGAGCTAACAATTCTCCGAGCGTAACTAACATTGTAGGGTTCACCACGTCAGCAGGAGCCGATAAAATAGCCCCCGAGGCTCCAGCTAATTTACGAGCAACACCAGGATACCAACGTGTCGTCTTAAATTGGAATGCCAACGACGAATCAGACTTGGCCGGCTACAACATTTATAGGCGTCTAGCCGATCAGGAATTTACAACAGTCGCCACCCGCATAACGGATGTTACCTATATTGACGCCGGCCTCACTAACGGTTCAGCTTATGAATATCGCGTAACAGCCATAGACCGTGCTTCGATTCCAAATGAAAGCGCGAGTGCCGACACAGTTTCTTCCACACCAACAAATTCTGCGGCGCCCTCCGCACCAAACCTTGTTGGGGCGCGCGGGCGTTTATCGAGTCCTACTCTAAGTTTTAGAAACTCGATACCATTTCAAGTAGATGCGCTCCTGACGTATACAGTTCAAGTCTCCACCGATTCGTTATTCCAATCTGTAGCAGCATCCGCTTCAGGTATTATCGAAGGTTCTGAATCCGATTCAAGTGGAACAACTGCTTGGACAGTAGATCGTGAACTCGCTGACAGCACCGCTTTTTATTGGAGGGTTCGTGCAGTAGAAGGTGATTTATCTGGCCCTTTCTCCAAAACGCGTCAATTTGTAACCGTGAAAAGTCAACCCAAACCATTGCTGGCTGGCGACTTCACAGGAGACAATTCAGTTGGATTCGATGACTTCTTTATGTTTGCCGACAACTTTGGGAAAAAAGCTGAAGGTGATGCCAAACAATACGACCTTGATAACAATGGAAGCGTCGACTTTGGTGACTTCTTTACATTTGCGGATAATTTTGGGAAGAGCGTCCCTGGAAAGCGTTGGGCATCTACGTCAACTCCCTTACCATTTGCTATTTTCGGACTTGATACGCAAGCAGAAAAATTTACTTCTGGCAGCATAATCGAAGCGAAGTTATGGTCCGATGACTTTGAAACGATGCAAGCATTTGGAGCTGTTCTTCGATATAATGAGCAACTGTTATCTTTTGAAGAACTCGAAACTCCGAATGCTAAATGGTTGACAGAAGTTAGTTCAGAAGAAGAATCTTTCTTAAGGGTCGTTAAAGAAAACTCTGGCGAACTCGCGTTTGGTGCTGCCCTACATGCCTCTGACCTTGCATCTGACAGGACTGAACTGGCTAGTATTAGCTTTAGAGTCCTTCGTGATGCTATCCCTGAAGACCTGCAATTAGTTGCCGGTTTTATAGATCAGGGTGATGGGAAGAGTCGCAACGTCGGGAATTTAAAGTCAGGGCCAATTCTGCCCAACCAGTTCCACCTAAGTAATAATTTCCCAAATCCATTCAATCCATCTACAAGTATCAAATATGCTCTACCGAAAAACCAAAGTGTAACATTGACGATTTACGACGTATTAGGACGCCATGTCAAAACGTTGATCGATCAAGACAATCATCCCGCAGGGTTTTACGACTTAACATGGAATGGTCATGATAGAAACGGCTTGGAAGTCGCAACGGGGGTATACTTCTATGTGCTTGAAGCAGAGACTTTGCGAAAGGCGAGAAAGATGATGCTTCTAAAATAAAAAATTAGCCTTACGGCATGCTTTGGGTGGCGGGAAAATATGTTTCATATGCAATAGCCGTTTGTTGACTTGTACAACTAAACATCTATTTTAAGCAGAGTGCCACCCTAGCTCAGCTGGCAGAGCAAGCGCCTTGTAAGCGCTAGGTCATCGGTTCGATTCCGATGGGTGGCTCCATAAGCTAAGTCACCTCATTTTAGTGGCTTAGCTTATTTTTTGAATAAATCACGGTAACTTTTTTTAATAAATCAGTTTAAACAATCAGACCAACGGTGAGTTCTTTACATTCTCGCGCTCTAACTACTACATTTTCTGTCTATTGTGTCCACCTAATTTGCCGAATTTAGTTCTTTTCGAACCTGACTCCCCATCTCATCAATACCCCATTGCAACATACGAACTACCCCTCCCAGTGCACTAAATTGGACTCCACGTTTTTGCAATTCTCCTAACATTGAAGGACTAGTGCTATGGCATCCCGCTAATTTTCCATTTTTTCTACAAACATCAACTAGTTTTTCTACGGCGCTCATTACTTTCGGGTGGTCAGCCTGACCGGGAACACCCAAAGCTACACTCAAATCCCCTGGCCCAACGTACAATGCATCTATCCCAGACACAGCGGCCAACTCATCCAAGGATTCAACAGCTTCAACGGTTTCTATTTGCACAATAGTAAGTAAGTTCTCATTGCTTTCCCTCATAAATGAACCCGCATCTGCCGGAGAGGAAAAATTGCTATGCGGCCGTGCAAAGTGAATACCTCGCTGGCCCATAGGCGGATATTTAGAGTAGTCAACACATAACTCTAAATCTTTTACAGATCTTACCATCGGTATCATAACGGCTTCCGCTCCTGCATCAAGAGCCCTCATGATCTCACCGCGTTCGGGACCAGATACCCGAATCATAGGACAAATCTCCCAACGCTTAGCAGCATCCAATTGATGAGCAATATCTGAGGGATCCCAGTATCCATGCTCGTTATCAATCAGCATGAAATGGAATCCAGACTCAGTCAAAAATTGTGCTACAGCAGGTGAACGGATCTCTACCACAAAAGTACCAAAGGCAAAATCACCACCCGAAATATATTCTCTCAACCTCTTGACCAGTTTCATAAATCCTCCAAAATGGTGAATTCAATTTCTATACTGTTAACATTCCAGCTAATTCATGCCAATAATTTTCATCCCAAAAGCGTCGTGCGGCACCAGACGTTGATGGCAAAACATAAAATCGTGTTTTCAGCATTGTCTCTTTTTGTAAGCCGTAAACCACTCTTCGCTGAAAAAACTTTTCAGCCGGCCGCTTCCCGTTAAAAGCAAGCCAATGAGGTTTATAGGTTAATATTTTTTCTCTTAAACTAACCACATCATAGCAAGCGTTTGCCACATCAGCATCAACACCACTGACACTCTTTGCCAAATCCGTTAATCCCACTCGATATTTTATTATCGATGAAAATTCACTAGGAGCTAGTTTTTCGGGAATAATACCACTGTCCCATAAGGCGTCCCAAAAACGATTACCTGGTCCAGCATAATAAGCCACTTCTGCGGCTGACTTAGGACTCGGAGCGGAGCCACAAAATATAATTCGGAGATTATAATCGAATACATCCGGGAGAACCTCGTTGTCGAGATTAGAGACAATAGATGACATTAAAATTCTATGTGTTATTTTCAAACGTAAAAGCGCTTCCCATGGCTTTCTTTCGAAACCATTTCTGCTCCGATCCCGATTCATCTCTTAATAACAGCACTCCTTCATCGCTTATTTGCCAGGACACCCTATTTTCTCCTTCAGTCCCAAAGTAACGACCACTAAGCACCAACTCGTCCTCATCAATCAACCAATTTCCAGGGAAACTGCGTTGGCTTCCACCTTCTATGAACAAAATCATTGTTAAACGACCAGAATCCATTAGACGCATCTCTACTATAACAGATCCGTAATCTATATCTTCACCCTCTGTCGTCCATGTTCCCAAAATTAAAGAATCGTTTTCTGATTCAGGTTCAACATAGAGACGTTCGTCTGCACAAGAGACAAAAAAAAAATAAAACATAGATATGATGTAAATTCGAGTCATCCTGTTACATGACCATTGTTCGCGGAAGCATTGATAGTCTTTAAGCGTATGGAGACGGCCATTAATTCCTCTTGCAGATCCTGAGGGACATCTTTAAAATCAAGTTTTTCTCGACCCTCCGGCAATTCGGATGGTTCGGCCAGCCAACTACCTGAACCACGATTCCATCGCAAAATGCTCTCTCCCAATTTGCAGTAAACATCTTCTGGATCGCAAGGCGTCCTGTAAAGATTCATTCGTATTCTCTTCTTTTAAAAAAATATAGAGGATTTACTATATAGGCCCAATAATAACTGAGCCGTTACCAGACAACAAATCAGCTATGTTGCGCTATAAATTGTAAAGTATAACTTTATAATCGCTTTTGACCTTATCATTTCCAATAGAAAGACTTCATATCCAGACTCATGTCTATTTCTACACAGTTATTTAACGGTCCATTATCCAACAAGTTTCACCAACTCTTGGAAAAAATACACCAAAATAAAATTGTACCGCGCATTTTAGATCGAGATTTTTCCGTATGGATGGATAATCCTCAAGAGATTTCGAACCGTCTTGATTGGCTCAATTCGCCCATTGAAATGTCGGAAAAAATACCAGAGATCCTAAAATTTGTTGATAATATCAGAGAAGATGGAATAGAAAAAGTTCTCCTTTTGGGTATGGGAGGATCTAGCTTGGCCGCTGAAGTATTCGCGGCTACATTCGGAACAAAAGCTGATTTCTTAGAATTACACATTTTAGACAGCACCGTTCCTGAGGCTATTATCGAGAAGGCAACCTCTTTTGATCCCGCCAAAACACATTATATAACGTCAACCAAATCCGGAGGCACGGTAGAAACTATTTCTTTACTCAACTTTTTCTATAATGCCGCCATAGAAAAATTAGGAACGGAAAATACAGGGAACCATTTTACGGCCATAACGGATCCAGATAGCGAACTGTTCCATCTTGCAAGAACACTGGATTTTCGGCATGTATTTGTTAATAATCCAAATATCGGCGGAAGATATTCTGCCCTATCTCACTTTGGCCTTGTTCCTGCAGCCATAATTGGATGCAATTTAGAATCTCTCCTATATTGCGTAAAAAAAGAATTAACCAACACAACTCCCGCTACCGAATTAGGTGTATTCCTTGGCGCTGCTGTTGCTCAAGGTCGGGACAAAATGACTTTAATAGCATCCCCTGAGGTAGCGCCATTAGGTATTTGGATTGAACAATTGATTGCCGAGAGTACAGGGAAGAATGGGACAGGAATACTACCTATTGCAGATGAAACATTTCAACCCGTCGATTCATATGGCAATGATAGATGTTTTGTCTATTTACGATGCAATAATTCTGCCGACACCTATGCCAACAGTCTAATTTCCGCAGGCTATCCTCTACTACAATTTAATTTAGCTGAAATATCAGATTTAGCCGGAGCGATGTATCAGTGGGAGTTAGGCACCGCAATTGTTGGGTATTTATTGAAAATACACCCATTTAACCAACCCGACGTCGAGGCCGCTAAAATCCGAGCTAGAGAACTAATTGAAAGTCTTCAATCTACCGGTAATCCTACCAAGAATGTCTTGTTTCCCGCCGAACAATGCATTCAATTAACTAATGTGAATGACAACACTTTAAATATTACCACAGCATTAGATCAGTTGATCGCTCATGGCAGCAACGATCACTCATATCTAGCCATTCAAGCATACTTACACCCGAATTTTGAAATCCAGAAACTTCTCAAAATACTTCGCCAACAATTACAAGAACTTAGTAATTTTGCAACAACTATAGGCTATGGACCAAGGTACTTACACTCAACAGGCCAACTGCACAAAGGCGATGCAGGACATGGATTATTTTTGCAGATTACTGCCGAACCCAATACCGACGTTGTCATTCCCAACCTAACCGCGAATGACAACGAATCTCTAAGCTTTGGAACATTAGTCAAGGCCCAAGCACAAGGCGACGCTGAAATACTAAAATCAAAAGGAAGATCGGTCCTTCAAATTCACCTGGGATCAGATGTGATATTCGGACTCGGACAGATTATCCAAGCGCTAAACAATAAATTGAAATCCGATGATTCTGAAACGAAAAGCTAATAGAAAGAGAACCAAAAATGAACCAAGCAGATATCGGCCTTATAGGCTTAGCCGTAATGGGAGAAAATTTAGTTTTAAATATGGCGAGTCATAGGATCCACGTCGCTGTTTATAATAGAACAACATCGCGGGTTGATCAGTTTTTGGCAGGTCGTGCACAGGGTCAACCTATTAGCGGTGCGCATTCGTTGGCAGAACTGATATCAAAGCTAAAAAAACCGCGGCGCATCATGATTATGGTCCAGGCAGGTGCTGCCGTTGACTCTGTGATAGCAGAACTAGTACCGTTGCTTGATGTCGGTGACATAATCATCGACGGTGGAAACTCGAACTATCAGGACACCATTCGCCGGACCAAGGATCTAACAAAAAAAGAACTCTATTTTATCGGAACAGGCGTATCGGGTGGTGAAGAGGGCGCACTAAAAGGTCCAAGTATTATGCCCGGAGGAAATAGTAAGGCATGGCCACACGTGCGCGAAATCTTCCAATCCATTGCTGCTAAAGTTGAGGATGGAAATCCGTGCTGTGAATGGGTTGGGGACGGTGGTGCTGGACATTATGTAAAAATGGTACACAACGGCATCGAATACGGCGACATGCAAATGATCTGCGAAGCATACCATATTCTTCGACAAATAGTTGCCATGGAACCAGAAGAAATGGCCAAAGTCTTTTTCGATTGGAACAATGGCGAGCTAAATAGCTATTTGATAGAAATTACGGCAGACATTCTTGCCAAAAAAGACGAAGAAAGCGGCAAACCTATGATTGATCTCATCTTAGATGCAGCCGGACAAAAAGGAACAGGAAAATGGACGGGAATCGACGCACTACAGCTAGGAGCCGTTGCCACCTCAATTACAGAAGCAGTCTACGCGCGTAGCCTTTCTGCACTAAAAAATGAACGCGTAGCTGCATCAAAGTTACTTAAAGGCCCCCAATGCCCTACCTTTAATGGAGACCGAAATAAATTCATAGAAGATGTACGCAAAGCCCTATATGCTTCAAAAATATGCTCGTACGCACAGGGATTTCAACTCCTTTCAATGGCTGCTACAGAATATGGATGGACGCTCAATTATGGCGATATCGCTCTCATGTGGCGGGGAGGATGTATAATTCGTGCCCAGTTTTTAGACCGTATAAAAGAGGCTTTTGAGAATGATGATCCCTTAGCAAACCTTCTTGTAGCACCGTATTTCCAACAAGCCATCGAAGACGCCCAAAACTCTTGGCGAACAGTGATTGCAAGTGCCGTCAATTACGGAATCCCTGTTCCGGCTTTTAGTAGTGCTTTGTCCTACTTTGATGGATATCGATCAGCTCAGCTCCCAGCTAATTTACTACAGGCTCAGCGAGACTATTTTGGAGCCCACACATACGAGAGAACCGATAAAGATCGTGGCCAGTTTTTTCACACCAACTGGACAGGACAAGGAGGCCAAACCGCCTCTTCGGCATATAACGTTTGACTTTTAGTTTACCAAACTAGTGAAAAAATGGATTAGGGCCGACTGTTTGCCCAAGAGCTAGAAAAAAACCAATTTCAAATGTTTATTCGAAAGCCACGAATTAATTTTGGAGTATTTTTTATGTTAGAAATATTGGTTGTGGGCAGTGGTGGTTTTATCGGATCTATATTACGCTACTTAGTAACCAAAACCGTCCAAAATAATTTCCCAGCAACACAATTCCCTTATGGTGTTATGTTGGCAAACCTATTAGGCTGTTTTCTTATTGGCCTTCTTAGTGGACTTTCCTTAGAGAGAATTCCACTAACTCCAAACTTGCGTTTGTTTTTTATTGTAGGAATTCTGGGGGGCTTTACGACCTTCTCTTCTTTTTCTCTTGATGCTTATAATATGTTACACACCAACGACCTATCTATTATTATCTTCGCATTATTACATATCTTAGCACATGTCATACTCGGTATTACCGCTGTTTATCTCGGACTTCTGATTGGAAAAAACTTCTAAATCATTTCTTGGAAAAGCTCTTTATAGAAAAATTCTGAATAGTAACCTCTACCCATCAGAACTTTGAAATTCTTTCTGCCCTTATAAGCCCCTCTTCTATAGATCCCACAGTTAGTATTTCGGGTAACAATATCGGCGAATCAAATTCTCCGCCAGGAAAAAGAACATAAGCGGGAACACCAGATCTCCCCAAAGAATCTAACATCTGGGTAATAATTTCGTTCCTATTCGTCCAATCTGCCCGCATAAGTGCTACATTATGCGATTCAAAAAGGCTCATCACGTTAGGTCGGCTTAAAACCATTTGCTCATTAACTTTACATGTGAGACACCAATCAGCAGTAAAGTCAACAAAAACCATTTCGCCTTTGGAAACGCGAGTATATAACTCTTCCTTAGAAAAAGCTATCCAAGATCCATCCCCCTCACCAAATTTATCGCCTACTCCTTCAGGTTCCATATGAAAAATAGGTTTAAGGAATACAACGTAACCAAATACAACTATTAGAAATGAAATTAACCAAATCACACACCTGTTTTTCGTAGATCGCAACCCACTTGGTAAACCAAAAAGCCAACAACAAACACTTAGACATAGAAAAAAACATAACATAGTAGAAATCCCATCAACACCTACCTGCCTTCCCAACACCCAAAGCAACCATATAACAGTTGCTAACAATAAAAAAGCCATGATCTGCTTAAAACGATCCATCCATACGCCAGGAGCAGGCAAAAATTTGTAAAATCCTGGATTAAATGCCAGCAGTATATGTGGGCTAGCCATACCTAATCCGATGAAAAAAAATAAGGTTATAGCGATAATGGCAGTCTGCGTAAAAGCAAAACCGATTGCTGTTCCTAATAAAGGGGCCGTGCATGGAGTTGACAAAATAGTTGCGAGGATACCATTTAAAAAAGAACCAATGAATTCCTCTTCCTTGGGGGAACGACTTATTGAAGGAATCCGAAAAGTAAAAATCCCCAATTGACTCAATGCCAAAATAAATATGAGTACTGATATCCCAACGATAAAAGAGGGGTACTGAAATTGGAATCCCCAACCCAATCCCTGCCCCATAGATCTTAGAATAATTAGCATAGATGCTAAACCTAAAAAACTAAAAACAATTCCCACAGAAAAAGATAATCCTAAAAGCCTAATACGAAACTCATTACCACCCAAGTGCTTCGTAACCGACAGGGCCTTAATAGCAACAACAGGCAATACACAGGGCATAAGATTTAGGATTAACCCTCCCCCAAAAGCCATCAATAATAGCATCCACAATCCATATCCAAATACATCATTGTCACTTGTAACTCCTGAATCATCAAATAATAATGTAGCCTCTACTCCGCCACGCTTTCCCTCTTCCATACCATAAACCAAAATTCCAGAAAGTTGTTGATCCAACTTACCACTTATGCTGGCCCATTCAATTAGTAGCCCTCCACCTCTACCAGGCTTAGTTTTTACACCACCAACCGCGGATTCTAAAGGAAAAAAATCAACCCAATTCCTACCTGATTCACTATCGTATGGAACAATCGCTTGGAAAGACGGGGCTATAGAAATAAGCTCCGATGTTAAATCTATTTTATCAGCTGATTCTGATATCCATTCGTATAAATCATTCTCAAAAATATCAGAATTCTGTGGAACTCCGACGCCCGCAGGCAAAGTCAACTGATAAAATCCCTCCCCGGGAATACACACTTCTTTACATGTCAACCAATTTACTAAAACTTTAATATCGAAAGCACTCGCCTCTGTATCAGGCGCATCGGCAAGTACATCACAAATAATAATTACTTCATCTTCATATCCGTAAACAACTAGTGATTCCTGTTCCGTAAATTTTTTTGGCAGTGGCCATTTAGCTGCTCCGACCTTAAACCCCGTTGGTAAGTTCCAATCTATCTCTGTTGGAAGCCCAGCATCACCGCTAACTTTCCAGTATATATGCCAACCCGGTTCAATCTGGAGCTTAATCCCAACTCGTATGGTGTCACCGACCGAAACGGCAGATCTATCGGAGAATACCGCTCCCTTTACTAATTTCGAGTCTTCAGCATTTAAATTCTGTCCCCCTACAGATACTAGAGCGACTAAAAAAGCAATCAACATGTTTCGCAACATTTACTGGAAAATAAATCCATTGTTATAACTCAGATATAGTTTTTATTCCAAAAATTGGAAAATGTTCCCGTTTAGAAAATTCGAATAATTCTTTATACATGTTCAATTACTCACTAATCTCCATCAATACATTTCTTATTTCACTAGCAAAACATTTCACGCTACTCGATGTTTGGCAATCATTTCAAAATCTAGGTCTACGCCCAATCCAGGATGATCAGGAACTTCAATAAATCCATCGACAACCGACTCTATTGGCCTAGTCAACCCAGTTCGCCAATCAACTTCACCAAACGCATATTCTAAGAATGTGAAATTTGAGACTGTTGCAGCCAAATGAACGCTGGCTATTGTTGAAATAGGTCCAGCAGGAGAATGTGGGGCAACCTGTATTTGTCGAACCTCAGCCATGGCAGCAATTCGCCGACATTCGGTTATACCTCCAGCGTGCTTCACGTCAGGCATTATTACATGAACCAAGCTACCGGATATATAATCCCAGAACTGTTCGCGGCCAAAAAGTGCCTCACCACCCGCTATTCGGTGTCCAGAATGCAACGTTAAGTGTCGCATTGCATCCAATTGATTTCGAGGAACGGGCTCCTCAAACCAATACAAATTAAGTGGCTTGACTTTTTCAGCCACCATCATTGCAAGTGCAACATCGAAACGTTGATGACAATCAACTAACAACTCTATCTCGTCTCCAATTGCCCGCCGCGTCCACTCTAAACGCTCAATCCCTTTATCGAGATTTCTACGTAATCCATTCCCATCCATATTGTTCCAATGGACTTCATCAAATGGAGTCGCCTTTACCGCCTGAAATCCAGCATCGACAGCTTTTACCGCAGCATCAGCAAAGCCCTGAGGAGACCGATCAGAAGTACCTCGATTTAAATTCGCGTATAATCGCACTTTGTCACGGTGCTTACCGCCTAATAGGCGCCAAATAGGAGCATCGAAGGCTTTACCTGTCAAATCCCATAACGCTTGGTCTACTGCACTCACCGCTGTAGCTCCAATACGCCCTTTCGCGCCAGAAAAAATATCACTTGACCGAACCATAGTTTCCCACAACACCTCCGGTTGGGTCGGATCTAATCCAATAAGTCGAGTCTCCAGGTCTTTTAATGCCGAAACAAGTAAGACATTATTACCACTTTGACTAGCCTCACCGATCCCAAAGACACCTTCATCAGTATTCACCTGAACAAAATACCAATCACCACGATCTGAAGCTTTGACCGCATGTATAGCTAGTTCCGTGATTTTCATCTCTACTCCAGTTTTATATTGGCACCCAAGGAAATCAAATCAGCAAAAAAATCAGGGTATGATTTATTTACGTTTTCTGCATCTAAAATGGTCAAGCCATCGTGACATCCCAACCCAATTACAGTGAGCATTTGGGCAACACGGTGATCATGATACGTTTCTACTGCCACACCTCCCCTATATCCGCTTGGATTGCCGCGGACTACGATTTCATCTTTTTCTTCCCTGCAATCAACTCCTAACTTACGCAATTCATTAACAGGAACACTTATTCTATCACACTCCTTGAGTCGCAAATTTCCAATGCCGTAAAACCTACTTTCACCTTTAGCAAATGCAGATGCGGCTACAAGAGCAAGTACTGCATCGGTTGCTTTGTCCCCATCAAACTCTACTGCCTGTAATTTCTGAGCACTACCAAAACGAACTTGATTTCCAGATCTTTCCAACTTACATCCCATTTTTTCTAATAAAGGCAATACAGCCTGTTCTCCTTGACTATCCAAGAAAAGTCGGCCAATCGAAAAATCACCACCCACTACAGACCCTGCTGCGAGAATAGCTGCTACAGAAGGATAATCACCATTTACCACATAATCACCTGCTGAATAATGCTGACCGCCTGAAATAGAAAAATGTAACAAATCATCCGCCGATTCGACTTCGATTCCAGCACGCTCCAATACTTCTAAAGTCGTTCTTATTAAAGGCTTAGAAACCAAACCGTCCCTTACTTCGATTTCAACATCTTCCCCAATCAATGGGGCTAGAAATAATAAAGCACTTAGATACTGTGAACTATTCGCTCCACTAACCCATATTCGTCCACCCCGCAAGCATCCACCCCGCAGCACGATAGGCAATTTACCATCATTCGAAATAGTTTCTACACCCAATTGGCTTAAGGAATCTAAAAGATCATCATGAGGACGCTTTCCTAGCGATTCAGAAAAATCTGTTTCAAAACGTACTTCATTAAATTGTGCTCCCACTCCCATCATAAATCTCAACACGGCACCGGCATTACTCGGATTAATTACACCCGGGTTACATGGCTGTCCCGCGACGCCACTAATTCGTAAGAACTTACCCGAATCGTCTAATCCATCCTCAAATCCGACACCAATACTTGCCAGACAATTTCGCATAGCCGTCGAGTCATCACTTTGAGCCGGCATACGCAATAAACTATCTCCGTCAGCCATACCCGAAACAAGCATATAGCGCGTAGTGTAATTCTTTGAAGAAGGTGGTTCCAAGTGACCGGACAAGTTAGTTGTTTTACAAATATGCGCCTTCATCAAACATCCTTACTGTGAAAACATCTCTACTAATTTTGAAGATATTAAAAGAATAAACAAGGTTATCATATAGAGCTACTTGATTAGATTCTTTGCAAAAGAAGACACTGGGGTTTGTATTGTCGTTGCGTAATTATTCGGTCATCCTTAACGGCCCACTCATCTTCTAAGTTAGATATAGCAAAATGTAAGGCGGGATAGTCAGCCGTTATCACCACCGCTCGACCTCCTATCTTACACAGGCGAGCCGCCTCCTTAAGAACCTGCCGATACAGTCCATTGTTTCCCCTACGCTGACCGACGCCAGCTCTGTATGGGAGGTCAATCATAACAACATTAAAAGTAGATTTTGCAAACCCACAACAGTTCGCGTCTCCCTTAACAATATCCGTCAAACTTGCGACACCAGCCGCTAATGTATTAGCAGATGTCGCATTTACTGCTGAGCAGGAAATATCCAAACCAACAGCTAAAACAGCTTTCTCAACTAACAAGCGTTCAATTAATAACGTCCCTCCTCCGCACATGATATTGATCACACGGTCTCTCGGTTTAGGCTGAGTCATTGATACCATATTTGCCGCAATTGCTGCATTCAAACTACCTCTGTAATTTACTTGGCGCCAAGCTCTGGTCGCTAACGGTCGACTGCCAATCCTACATAATAATTCCCACCCAGATTTCCCCGGACGCATTGCTAAAACGCCATCTCCCGTCTCGGGTTCGTATGGTAAGCCCAAAGCATTCTCAATAGCATTCGCAATCCGAAGCATAGTCGGAGATTGCGATCCAGCTGCATCGATTCGAAAACTGTGCCAACAATTGGGGGTCATTGAACTTATTGAATGAATCCAAGCAACTACATCTGCCATTATTTCAGGACTTAGCAACGTACGAGGTCGAGATATCGCAAAATCTCTACGAACGAATAAAGTCTGAGCAGTACGAATAGATAAAAGTTTCTTTAGTGGACCGCAATATTTAAAATGTATCTCATTCCTCTTAGGATGCTGCAGTTCGTGCATTTGTGATCCCAAATATTTACGCAACTCAGCGTACACTATGTCCCGGGTTCCATCCAAAACCATAAAACAAAAACACCCATTTTTATCTACTGCTTTAGCCTTTCTATCGTAATTTTTCTTCCATTTTCTTTTTCTTTGTAATTTCATCTTTTATCTAACTGCAGATGGCAACCAATATTGAAATAGCTACAAGGTGTTCCTAATTTACATATACATCTAAGTTTTTCACACTGGAGATACGGATGGACCTATTTGACGCTAGTATGCTCGAACGCCAACATCGTGATCTACCGTTGGCTGCAAGAATGCGTCCTCGTTCGCTTGATACTTATGTAGGACAAGATCATATTTTGGGACCAGGTAGGCTACTTCGCCGAGCAATACAAGCGGATCAATTATCCTCGTTGATTTTCTATGGTCCACCAGGCACTGGTAAAACGACTTTAGCTTCAGTAATAGCCGAATCTACACAATCTCATTTTATTTCTATTAATGCAGTCTTGGCGGGAGTAAACGAAATCCGAGGAGCCATAGACCAAGCGCAAGACCGTCAAAAACTTCATTCACAACGAACAATTCTTTTCGTAGATGAAGTTCATCGGTTTAATAAAGCCCAACAAGATGCACTATTACCCTGGGTAGAAGATGGAATGGTCATTCTCATAGGGGCTACGACAGAAAATCCTTATTTTTCAGTAAACAGGCCACTTCTATCTCGTAGTCGTGTATTTCAACTTAAAGCACTCCAATCAGCTGATTTAATAAAAATTGCTCACAATACCCTGGAAGCTCCCCATGGCTATGCTTATAGTAATGTGCGAGTCGAAAAGAGAGCCCTCGAACATTTGGTAAATGTAGCCAACGGGGATGCTCGAGCCCTTCTAAATGCCTTGGAACTGGCCGTAGAAACGACCTTACCCAACCATCGTGGACACATTGAAATCGATCTAACAACTGCCGAAGAATCCATTCAACAGCGTGCCCTCCTCTACGACAAAGAAGGCGATTACCATTTTGATACCATCAGCGCCTTCATAAAATCAATGCGCGGATCTGATCCCGATGCAACCCTTTACTGGCTTGCCCGTATGGTTTACGCTGGGGAAGATCCTCTCTTTATCTTTCGACGAATGCTGATCTTTGCAAGTGAAGATGTTGGATTAGCTGATTCGAATGCACTAAGCGTCGTACACTCTGCAGCACAAACTTTCGATCGCGTTGGCTTGCCTGAAGGTCGGTTCGCTCTATCTCATGCTGCTTTATATTTGGCTACGGCACCTAAAAGCAACTCTACGATGGCTTTTTTCGATGCACTAAATGCCGTAAAAGAAGAAAAAGAAGATGATATCCCCAATCACCTCAAAGATTCTAGCCGCGATAGCGAGGGATTTGGACACGGCAAAGATTACCTATATCCGCATGCCTTTCGGGACCATTGGGTCGCTCAACAATATCTCCCTGAGAACCTCAAAGGTCGCGTGTTTTATCAACCTGGTGAACAGGGTGCAGAGAGACCAATAAGTCAACAGGTTTTGCGTAGACGAGAATTACAATTAGAAGCTGTATTCCAAGAGCATCACAGTATAGAAGTTCTAACGAATTCTCCTCCAGATTCTAGTCGTGACGAATGGTTAATCCGGGCAACGGGTCAACATAGTGAATCTCTTGAAGCCTTGCGAGAGCATCTCCTAAAACGCCTTAGACTTCAACGACACGACGTCGTCTTAGACATAAATTCCGGAACAGGCCTCCTTGGATGGGAAATCATGCGGCAGACTCCCGAAGGAGGTGTATGGATGCACGTAGAAAATACAAATCGTGCAAATATATTAAAAGAGATGGCGGCGCATCTTTCCAAGATCGATCGTCCTGTAATTCTCTGTGGCCCTCTTTCGAAACTCCAAGACCAGATAAAAGAACACGTTTCATCTATCCGTTATAATGCCATATGCGGACGGAATGTTCTGTCCGCAGAACGAGACAAAACGGCTGTAATAAAAACAATTACAGACCATATCGCTCCGAGAGGAAGAATAGCTCTTAGCGAAAATATTTTTTGTTTAGCTCAGCGTCTGTATAAACTAATTGACCCCAAACAGAAAAAAATGAATCTATTCAACAGGGTAGTTGAAGCGGAAGAAGCCATCTACCAACAGTCAACTAACCCGAACTTAGCTTGGAATGAAGACGACCTAAAATCACTCTTTTTACAAGCGGGTTTTGAAACGGTTGATATTGAACGAAAAACTCAAAAATATAATCGACAAATTTCTAAGGCCGACATCGATACGTGGTTCACTCCAGGAACCAACGCCCAACCGACATACGCATATTACTTATCGAAAACACTTGAACCAGAGGAGATAGCTTCGCTCCATGAAATTTTCCTTAAAACTCTTTCAAACAAGAATGTAATTTGGACGTCTAATCAATCTCTGGTCTTTGTCCAAGCGAGCGATAAATAGTTGATTTGTGAACAGCCACCTGTTAAATTACGGAACGAACAGATAAAACTATCGGTTCTCAAGAAATCAGCGAATAAGGGATACATGCACAAATTTATAATAGTGTCTATCGCATTTTTAAATGGATGCACTACAACCGAACAAAAAGTTTCGGATTTAGTAGAACAAATGGCCGGCAACCCAATTGAATCTACACCTTGGATAGAATCCGTTGAAGGATTGACTGCTATTGGCCGACCAGCGGCAAGATTGCTGATTTCCCAACTTAACCCAGGCCATTACGTAGGAAAAAATTATCGTGAATTTCGCCCAGAAATAGAGAAACTGCGTACGGGAAGTGCAAGAGTATTAGGAGAGATCAAACCACGTGGAGCCACAGGCCCTTTAAAAGACCGTATTGGTACGGCATATACAAATGCAGAGCGTATCGCCTGTATATGGGCTTTGGGAGAAATTGGATTTAATCAGACTGGAATGGATGCGCTACGAAACATATTATCGGACAATAACCCGATTATTCGCCTGCATACGGCAATAGCCCTAGTAAAAATGGACGATAAAAGTGGTTACGAAGAAATTCAAAAAGTGTTCGCTGGTAACAATGAAGATCTTCTTGAAATCGCGCAGATCGGCCTACGGGAATCTTCATATTTCGGCGTGCCTATCCTTACGCGTCTGATAACCCTACAGGGATCTCAACAGGGACTATTGACTGAGATCTCAAATGTGATTGGCGATGAGCTAATAACCCTATTAGAGGCGGAAGACCCCGAAACGCGACGGCGGTCGAGCATTGCTATCGGGATATTAAATGAGATGCGTTTCGAAGAGCCTCTACTTGTATGCCTCGAAGATGCGAGCAACCAAGTAAAGTTTAGTGCAGCTGCGTCTTTGGCTAGTATGGGTAGCAAAAAGGGAATCGATTTTCTCTTTGAAGCAATGCGAAACAAAGACCCTATTCTTCGATCAAATGCGGTAAAATTTCTAGCTGAAGTACAAGAGTCTGGAGAAACGGTGCAGGAACAACTAATTGATTCGATGCAGGACGCAGATCCGCTCTCCCGTGCTGGAGCCGCTCAAGTACTTGGCCTGGCTAAAGTCGTAGAAGCCCGTGAGACACTCGAATTAGCTGCGAAAGATGAAGATTCTACAGTGCGCGCCAATGCAATAATGGCTCTAGGACACATAGGCTTGCACAGTAGCCAGCCACATATAAAAGCTTCGACACAGGATACAAACGCCACCGTAGCCTACTATGCAAAGTGGGCCCTTGCTCAACTAACTCAACAGAATAAGTGACACAAACTAAATGTATTGGCATATTAGACACGTATTAATTTCCGTAGCAATAATAATCGCTACATTTTTTTCTGAAATATATGCTTCAGAAACACCAGAAACCATTCTCATTCGGCAAACATTGAGGTTGGATCTGTCTGGAAAGCGAAGATCTGATTCCGATATAGCATTATCGGCTTATGATAAAAGCTTTGTTGCATATAATGCGGAGAATAACAACGATCCTCGCAGATGGAATGTTGTTATTGAAGGTCGTCAAGCCTTGGAAAACAACTTAAAAAACGATTTAAAAATCTATCGATACGAACTTCAGCGAACAATCCCAAATATAAAAGTTCGCGGGTTGGTAGCTACTGCCACTTCCCTCGATTCAGGAAAAGTAGTGAACCGAGATACTGGCGAAATCGAGCCTGTATTCGAAACACAGTTTTGGACGCTTGTTAAAGAAGATGATGACTGGTCTATTTCGAGTAATGTTCGAAACGTTGGTAGCAACAGTATCGAATCTACGGACTATTCCATAGATGACGACATTAAGAGTTTGCTGACAAGAATTTCCAAAACCAGACAATCGGGCGACTTGAGTACAACAGATTTCTTTTCGAAAAATTTTATTGGCTACGATGCAAACAATAATTTTGATCCAGCCTCCTGGAATATTATTTTCAGTGGCTCAGAAGAATTCTCAAAATACCTGGCTCAAAGAACTCCTCATGTTGATTATACAATTAACCGCACTCTAACATCTGCCCGCGTAGGACCATCAGGACATGAAGCTATTGCAATGACACGTGAGACCGTACTGGCACATCACAAAAAAGGCGAGTCAAAACACAGCATAAAACGCAACGTTTTTTGGACGCTGAGTAAGCAAAATGAGGATGACTGGAAAGTTACAAGTATGGCTTACAATTGTGGCCCGATAGAGTAAAGGTACGTTTCTGAAGGACGCCTTTAGGCTGCCGATACTCACCATTAGCTCTTTTACCAAACCTTTTGCCTTTGAATTAACACAAACTATCGCTAAAGAGGAAAAATGGAAAAGCTGATATGGTTAGCCATTTTCACATTGGGATACTGGAGTTATTGCGTTTTCTGGGGAATTAAGGGAGCACGCTCCACTAAAACCGCTACCGATTATTTTATTGCAGGGCGAACCATCGGGATGTGGGTTTTTGTCCTAGCCGCAACTGCAACATCATTCAGCGGCTGGACTTTTGTAGGACATCCGGGAAGCATCTATGGCGTAGGCCTACCTTATGCATTTGCATCTTTTTATGCAATAACTATACCACTTACTGGAGTAATCTTCCTCAAGCGCCAATGGTTACTAGGAAAACGCTACGGATACATTACGCCAGGCGAAATGTTTAGTGACTATTACCAAAACAATGCAATGAGACTCTTGACTGTGATCGTTGCAATGGTCTTTAGTGTACCATATTTAGGTGTCCAATTAAAAGCTTCCGGCCTTCTTTTTAACCGTCTGCTATCAGGAACCCCTATAGAAAATTCTGCCTTAGCATCGGTTGAAGGTGGAGCCATAATGCTATCATTAGTTGTATTTATTTACGTAGCATCAGGAGGGTTAAGATCTGTTGCATACGTAGACTGTGTACAATGTGTTCTGCTTGCTTTAGGTATTGTCGCCCTTGGGTTTATAACGTTAGAATTGGTCGGTGGTTGGGAATCTTTCAAAGGGGGGCTCTCAACGCTCGCTCATAAACACCCGGACCTCGTAACCATTCCTACAAGACCAGAATCAGATTCTTTCTTTGAGCGAGTGGGTACACTCTTCATTGATTCTTCAGGCGGATCATGGACAGGCTTAATGATCTTGACTTACATGTTCGCCCTTATGGGCATTCAGTCGGCTCCCGCATTTTCGATGTGGGCGTTTGCAAACCGAGATCCTCGTCCATTTCCGTGGCAACAAGTCTTCGCCTCGTCTATCGTTATTGGCGGTATCATGTTTTTGTTTACCGCAATACAAGGCCTAGGTGTACGTATGCTCGATGAAGGAATGATTTCCGGAGCACAACCCTTAGATTTACCATCTTCAGATCAGTTAGTCCCCTATTTGATTGATACCCTGGCAACTCAATACCCATGGCTACTTGGTCTGTTAGCGGTCTGTGCTCTCGCCGCAATGCAATCAACGGGTGCCGCCTATATGTCAACTGCCAGTGGAATAGTAACTCGTGATCTTTATAAACATTTTTTTAACCGAGAAGCTTCTCAACAGTCACAGGTTCTTATTGGTAGAATAACTGTAGCTATAGTCGTATCATTAGCTTTATTAGTTGGCCTATCTTCGGGCGATGTTTTAGTCCTACTTGGCGGCCTGGCAGTTTCTTATGGATTCCAGATGTGGCCAGCTTTAATTGGTATCTGCTATATTCGCTACTTTACAGGAATTGGAGTAGCCTGTGGGCTAGTCGCAGGGTTAATTGCCGTCACCGTAACATATGTTACTGAATTAGGTGGTTATATTGGTATTGGCCGATATCCTTTAACAATCCATAGTGCAGGCTGGGGGATTTTCTTCAATTTATTAGTCACCATTATTGTGAGCTCCCTTACACAAGAGACGATCAAAGGCTCTACCGATCACCGTTCAAAGTATCATGATTTTATCCGCCAATACACTAAACTACCTAAGAAAAATCAGCGATGGAAAGTACCCGCAATAACGTTAACGATCATATGGTTTTTATGTGCCATAGGGCCTTTCGCGGTCTTAGGTAACGAATCGGATCCAAATCAATGGATTGCAGGGATACCAACCATCTGGTTATGGCAAATTGCATGGTGGATCGTCGGATGCGTCATGATGTATCTTTTGGCATTTAAACTTCAAATGTCAACTGTGCCCGACCGTGCAGTTGAAACAATCAGCCAAGATTCTTGAACACATGATTTTTACAACACCTATCGTAAACAACATTAGGGATTCTTTGACTGTGCAACTAATATTTTCAATACTTGGCGCAGTTATCTTATGCTCGTTATTACCGCAAAAAGAAGGGATTGACGGTTGGAGTCTTTTCCCCCCATTAGTTGCCATAAGTGTAGCCATCCTTACAAAACGCCTAGTTCTTGGTCTTAGTTTGGCTATCCTTTCCGGAGCAATTTTGGCTCAACCAGATAACATCTCGTCTTCTATGATAGTCCCAAAAGCAATTTATACTGCTTTGGTTGATTTTCTGTGGAAACCAGTGTCAGACTCGTTCCAAATTTATATCTTGGGGTTTACCGCATCATTAATCGGAATGGTTCGCGTCATATCACTAGCTGGCGGCACACGCGGTATAGCTAATTTACTTATTAAACGGGCGGCCGGCGCGCGTTCTACACGCTTGGCGACAGTACTTCTGGGATTGGCAATATTTTTTGATGATTATGCCAATACACTCGTGGTCGGAACAACCATGCGGCCTATAACCGACAAATTTAAAATTAGTCGAGAAAAATTGGCCTACCTAATTGACTCGACAGCCGCACCCGTGGCCGGTGTGGCTATAATTAGTACATGGATTGGTTTCGAAATAGGCCTTTTTGAAGATGTTTTGGATAGTTTGGGAACTGGAATATCTGGTTACGAACTTTTCTTCCGAGCACTACCTTCTAGATTCTATTGCATATTAACATTATTCTTTGTCCTATTTTCTACTCTACTTCGTCGTGATTTTGGTCCTATGCTACGAGCCGAACAACGGGCTTTTCATCATGGCCATTCTATCGCTCCAAACCAAAAACCCATGACAGGTGAGACCAATCAACTCGAAGAGCACCCTGACCTAAAGGGCCATTGGGTTTCCGCAGCTTTGCCAGTCGCGCTTGTTGTTTTTGGAGTAATCTTTGGGATGTATTGGGATGCTCGTAGCTCTGAAGAAGTAATAAACATTACGGGTTCTTTAAAATTCATCAACCACACTTACTGGATAGCTGTTTTTTCAAATGCTGACGGCGCCAAGGTAATGTTTTTGTCAGCTTTAATCGGCACTGTTATTTCAATTTTAATTGCTTTAAACCAACGCAGTTCCAAAACCAACAAGCGCCTGTTCAGTGTTAGAAAAATATTAAAAACATGGACATCTGGTATAACCGGTTTCTATTATGCCCTTTTAATATTAATTCTAGCTTGGGCCATCAAAGAAACCTGTCAAGCTGTGTCCACTGCAGATTATCTAAAAATCGCTATTGAAAGTGCCTCACTATCAGCAGACTGGCTTCCATTAATGGTTTTTGCACTTGCCGCAATCATTGCATTTTCTATAGGGACATCGTGGACGACCATGGCTATCTTACTCCCGATCGGTATAGATGTAGCTTGGAATTTAGGAGAGACGCCCGCCCAAAGTATTCAACTATGTGCGCTAGTCGCTGCTGCGGTGCTAGATGGAGCGATATTTGGTGACCATTGTTCACCAATAAGCGACACGACCGTACTATCTAGTATTGCTGCCTCTTGTGATCATATAGCACACGTCCGCACCCAGGCTCCATATGCCCTATTAACCATGTCCAGTGCCGCTGTGTTTGGGTATGCTGGGAGTATTTTCTATTCGTCCTATGTAGGTCTTTTACTGGGATTAATCTTTTTAATTTCCACTCTTATGTGGCTAGGCCAAGATCCAGAGAAAGTCCCCTTAAATTAAGTTTCTACCAACTGCTTGTACTCGTATCAATCAATTCCTGCACTACCATATCGATTGATTTATCGATAGCTTGGTCCCTATTTTCATCTTGGTTTAAACTGGAAACATAGGTAGCCCATCCTTCGATGGAATCAAATTCTTTTAATGTTAGTTGGCGACTAACGCTAACTAACTTCCCATTTATTCTCATGGATAGACGATATTGTTCGGTTTGGTCTGAGGCAGAATAGGTAAAAGGTTCATCGATAATACTTATGACTGTGAGATATAGGATCGCATCAGCGCGATCCTGATCTACAACGCGTAATCTACCGTCTTCAATATACAATTCTACTGCACGTTCGCTTAAGCGCTCTGCAATAACAAATTCAGCGGTTAAACTCTCGGCAACAGGGATACCTATTGTTTGTATTCCACCGATCATTCCTGCTGACGTTGAGTAATAAGCACATCCGAAAAAGCGAACCGTAAAAGAAAATAGGACAAAAAAAACAAGAGGGTAAAATCTAAGAACTTCCCTCCTATAACGAGCTAAATCCATAAGAAACCTTATTCCTGCGACCAACCTCTGGGTCGTGCATTAGTATCTTGCACGTGATCAAGGAGAAAGTCTTTCGGGTCTAGATAACCTCTTGTACCACCTTTTTCCCTGTCGATATAACGTACAGAATAATGTAAATGGGGGCCCGTAGATCGACCCGTATTGCCCATGGAACCAATCCTCTGATTGCGAGCAACGCGCTGTCCTACTTTAACAATGTACTCATCTAAATGTCCATATTCAGTCCGAAACATACCTTTCCGTAAAAAAGGGATACCTTCAGAATTCTCCTCTTCCGCACTGTGCTCAATAACAACTATATTTCCTAGTCGTCGATCCTCATAGGCATGAGTTACCACCCCGTCGCCAGTTGCAACCACCGGAGTCCCTAAACGCCCTGCAAAATCGACTCCGAGATGCCGTGCTTTAGCTCCCGTAAAAGGATCCTTACGAAAACCAAAACCAGAGGAAATCCACGTCCGGCTTTTCGGTACTGGCCAGATAGTCGGGAAATGACTGAGGTCGCCTTCATTAATTAAGAATTCGCGTTCGATTTCAGCAAAGCTCTGCTCCTGGAAAAGGGCCATTTGGTGCAACCGTTGTAGCTTCACTGTTATTCCATGCGTATGTTGATTCATACCTAACTGCGGAATATCAATATTAGCGTCGGCACCTCCAATCCCTCCACTACGCATTTCCTCCGAAACAGATTCCATCATATGGTAATCCCTTAAACGTTCGTCATCCTCGATAAGCCTCGCTATAATTCTCTCAATCTCCTCGACTTGAGAATCCTTAGAAAGCAGATCATTTTCGAGACGTTTCTGTTCGACGATTAATAGTTCCGTCAAGTTTTCCTGACCTGTTTTCTGGAAATAACCATAAGTAAAAAACGTGAGCGATACTGTGACCAAAAACATTATCGCCGTACACATATATAAACCAATTTTCCCAACACGATATTCGCGAACAGGTCCAGCTTCAGCCGGCACAATTATAAATGTCATACGACTATCTTGCATAAACACCTTTGAATAAATAGCATTTTGGACGTAATTTGGGAGGCAAACCTATTAGAAACCCAAACAACAGTCAAACAAAAAAACTAACTATTGATATGTTATTTGCAATTGATATCGGTAACACAAATATTGACTTAGCATTGTTTGAAGAAAAACAACTCATTTCAAAGAAGACAATTCCTTCTCGCGAAACCAATCAAACCGATCATGCAACAGCGGTAAATAATTTCGTCCACAATAATACAATAGAAAAAAAAATAGATGCTGCCTTGATATCTTCCGTCGTCCAAAGACTAGGTAATAAATTTGTTCACTATTGCTCTTCGAATGACATCACCGCCCAGCAGGTCGATAACACTTGGGATCTGGGAATAGCAATCAACTACGATCCGCCAGAACATGCAGGAATTGATCGCCTCCTTTCTGCGGCTGCCGCCTTTGATATTGCGCCCCACCACCATTCTGTTGTTATTGCTGATGCGGGAACAGCCATAACCGTCGATATTGTAGATTCTTCTGGGAATTATCTCGGTGGTACAATTACCCCAGGTTTTCATTTGATGAACCAGGCACTCCACTCAAGCACGAGCCTACTACCCTACGTGGATTTAAAAAAGACCGGTGTATTGCCAGCTTCCAATACACCGGATGGCATACGCTCCGGCGTATTATATGGAGCTGCTTCAATTGTAGATGGGATTGGTCAACGCTTAGCACAATCTGTCTCAACTCCTTCATGGCTTGTCATTTCTGGCGGCGATGGACCAATGCTTTTTCCACACATCCAAAAATACCATAAGTGTGTACCCCACTTAGTCCTGCACGGTTTGGCGAAAGCGTGGGAACTACGACATTGACTAACAAGAGCAGTAAACTTATTATCACGTCAGTAATATCTAAATGTCGCCTATAAGAGAGAAAAATGTTCAAGAAATCCTTTTCATTTATCCAGTATTGTATTCCACTAATTATCTTAGCATCCACCGGAGCTTTTGCCCAAAATGCTATAGAAAAAGATTACAAAGATGTTTTGTGGCCCGTCGCCCAACAAATTCATCAATACTATTTTGAGGAACTAACACCGGATACACTTATGCAAGCAGCTGCACGTGGCCTCTTTGCAGCAATGGATCCGGCATCCGAATACGAGATTGTTACTGACAACATGCCGAAAGGAGTTCATCCAAGAAAACAACTTGCAAACCGCTTTACGACCCTAATGCAAGTAGCCAAACAACTAGACGATAACGCTTTCTATCACACCCCTCCAGACACATTAATCCGCTTCGGGATAGCAGGTATGATGCAGGTTCTTGACCCTTATTCCGTCTTCTTAGAAACACGAAACCTAGATAATTTCAATATTCAAACACAAGGGAAATACGGTGGATTAGGTTTTCGCATACAAGTTGTGTATCCAGATAGTGCAATTGCAGTTTGGAGTTTATTACACTCTAAGACCCCGGCTGCACGAGCCGGTGTAAAGTCAGGCGATTTAATTTTAGCAATTAATGGTGAATCTACACGAGAGATGGATGCTGGTGACGCTGCCGACCGTATGAGAGGCGAACCGGGTACTCCTGTAAGGCTGACACTCAAAAGGGCTGGAAACAAAACTCCTATTGAGATATCAGTGGTCCGAGAAGAAGTTCAAATGAGTAGCATTGCGGCACAAAAACTCTTTTCGGATAAAACTGGTTACGTAAAACTAGATAGATTCCAGAGAGATTGTAGCAATGAATTACGCACATCTCTTCTTGCTCTCCGGGATAGGGGCATGAAACGGATAATATTAGATCTACGAGGAAACGGGGGTGGCTTCTTGAATGAAGCTGTAAACATTACCGATCTATTCCTCGAAGCCGGCAAGCTCGTAGTTTACACTGCAGGACGTGCATTTAAAGACACAACCAGATATAACACTTCGAACCCAGCTTTATTTTCTGAGGAACCCCTAATAATTTTGGTCAATAGTCAATCTGCCTCCGCATCAGAGATTGTAGCTGGTGCAATACAAGATTGGGACCGAGGATTAGTCATAGGATCTACGACAGTGGGGAAAGGGTCAGTGCAACAAGTTATTCCCATTGACGAACACTCCGAACTTAAACTGACAATGGCTGCATGGCATACCCCTTCAGGTCGCTCAATTGACAAACGCATGCGAAAAGATTCTACAGTTGTAAGTGAACCCCCCGCAGAGTTTCGCACGCTACTACTAAATCGTATTGTGCGCGGAGGTGGTGGTATTACTCCAGATGTCGAGGGAACCATCCGCAAAGGCAACCGACTGTGGTGGCAATTAAACGGCTTCTCTAATTTGAACAACCAATTTTTTTACTTTGCGCGCCAATATGGAGTAAATCATCCCAATGTCAACGATAGGTTTAGATCTAACTCAGAAACATTCTCCGAATTTCGTTCTTTTGCAAAATCGCGTGAGTTCGACTATGTAAGTGAAGCTCAAGCCCATATTGAAGAATTAAACGAAATGGCCGGGGAGGACGATTACTTAGAGTTAGAAGAAACAATTAAAGTCTTGATCGAAAAAATTGACAAAGTAGAAGAACGCCACTGGGAAGAAAATGAGGAGTTAATCCTTTGGCGTTTGACCTATGCGATTCTTGAAAAATCTTTTGGAGTAGAATCAGCAGAATCTTTCAACGTAGATGAGGATAAGCAAATAAAACAAGCCAGAGACCTTATTGCCAATGAAACAGAATTTTTAAAATGGTTTTCGGTTGAAGAGATCGGTTTGGACTTCGAAAAAAACGATGAGAATGCAAATCCCGCAATTGAGATCCGTTAGACGGTAAATAGCCAAGTTGGTTCGTATATTGAGGTCTAACCTATTGCTAATTGGATTGGGAATTACGTTACATCTTATATTCTTGTATTCATTGTCTAATGATTGGTTGCGCCCTTTATTTTACGATTCTTCTCATACGCGGCGGGGATTCGATTTCAGCATATTTTTTCTCGCAGGAAAGGCAGTCGCTAACAATACCAGTATCTATGATGTAAAAGGAGCTTTTGGCTATCGATACCTTCCATTGTTTGCCTATTCTTTTGGTCAGTTTTACGCAAAGTTTTCAGCTTTAACAGCCTATTTTATTCACATAGCAATTAGTGAGCTTTTTCTGTCACTCAACATATATCTCACGTCTTGCTGGACAAAAAACCCAACTATTCGAGCTCGGGCTATCTTTATGTGGTTGGGATTTTCTCCATTCTTCCTCGAACTCTATATGGGGCAAGTCAGTTTCTGGGCATGCTCTATCCTTTTTTTTATGCTAGGGAGCCTTCGAAATAAGAATTTCTTTGGGGCGGGAATCTTATGGTCAATTGCCATTCTTATTAAGCCCAACGCCTTACTTCTTACCCCGGTTTTCATAATATTCAAGCGCTGGTATATTCTGCTTGGTTCAATATTTTCTATCTGTGCCGTATGCGCACCTTTTTTCTACTTAGATTCCAATTCGATAAATCATTTCCTTCAAATAAATCTATCTCCAACACAATTCAAAGGTGCCTTAACTCATGCCGGGAACATAGGGCTAATGGGTTTATTGGTGTCCGTATCTGCTAAAACAAGCAACCTACCATTGAGTGAATTAAGTCACATCAATCAACTACCTCTATGGTCTTCATTATTAATTTATTCTATACCAATCTTCTTCTCTATTATCAACTTGCTTGCTGCGAAGTATAGTTTCTCGAAATACCCCGAATTACACGTCGGTCTCTGGATGACAACTTTCTTCCTGATTTACAAAGACGTATGGGAACACCATTACGTCTTTATTTTACCAATTTTAATTTTCTTATATATATGTTATGAGGACAAACGTTTAATTTTTATTTATATCGCCCTGGCTTTGCCAACATCTTTTGTACTATTCGACCTTAAATCTGGAATATATGGCCCTATAGATCCGGAGCGCTCCTGGACCATGCTTCAATCTGTGATATATCGAAGTACCAAATTAATACCAATTATCGTACTTTACTTCTGGATTATAAAACGGATGTTCATCTGTAAATAGACCAGTCCATCTAAATTAATTCCGGTAAAATCGGCTTTTATCGATACATCTTACCTTGATATTGCCAGAAATCAAGCCTATTTTAGTATATGTGTTTTGATCCTTTTCGTACTTATATCGCAACATGTATGGCATGCAAAATACTTTAGAGACAACGACAAATACTCGGCGCCTACCCCCTTGGTTAAAAGCAAAGGCACCAGGAAACCCAAACTATAGAGACATTAAGCGTTTAATCTCTGAAAAGAGACTTAACACTGTATGCGAGAGTGCGCATTGTCCAAACATTGGGGAATGTTGGGGAAATCGAACCGCTACCTTCATGATTTTGGGGGATATATGTACTCGTAGTTGTGGGTTTTGCGCAATAAAAACTGGACGACCAACATGGTTAGACGAAAACGAGCCCGAGCGCGTAGCTGATGCGGTCGCCCACTTGGGTTTACGACACGCTGTCATTACCTCCGTAAATCGTGATGAACTCCCAGATGGTGGTGCCAGAATCTTTGCTCTTACGATTGAAGCACTTAATAAGCGTTGCCCAAAAACATCAGTAGAAGTACTGATACCTGATTTTCAAGGAAATTGGCAGGCCTTAGAAACCGTCTTGGATGCGGGGCCTGACATTTTGAACCACAATATAGAAACAGTTCCAAGATTGTACTATAAAATGAGGCGACAGGCCAAATATGCCCGATCGCTTGAACTTTTAGATCGTGCAGCACGACCAATATACAGTTCGCCAACGAAATCTGGCATGATGTTAGGAGCCGGCGAATCAGAGAAAGAAATCGAGAAAACGATCGATGATTTAGCATCTGTTAATTGTTCCATTTTAACTTTGGGTCAATATCTAAGTCCGTCACCGACACATGTACCGGTTGAACGATATGTAGATCCAAGTGAGTTTGAACATTGGCGAAATTACGCGATTCAACGCAATTTTAAGCATGTCGAATCTGGACCACTTGTTCGCTCTTCTTACCATGCAGACAAGCAAGTAGACGAAGCTACTCTGCGCATCGCCCCGCTAACAAAATAGAAAGAGACTATTCTAGATGAATCTGGAAAAAAAAACACTCTCGAGTTACTTACAACGTAAAAAGCTAATAATTCGAGGAACACCTATCCGTGTACAAACCCTTGGAGATAGCGACAAAAACCGAGTTTATTATGTTTCATCTCCGAGTCAATCGTGGGTAATTAAACAGGCTTACGCTAGGACTCAGACAAAGGAACGTTGGCCGATTGATCGGAAACGAATCTTCACGGAAGTAAATTGTATTGAAGTCCTTCGGCAATTTTTACCACCAGAAGTAGTACCTGAGCCCATTGTGGAAGATCGAACTGACTGTATATCTATTACCACTGCCCCACCTAAAAACGCCGTACTTTGGGAATCTGAATTAGCAGATGGTAAAATTGATTTGCAAATTGCCGTTCAATGCGGTGAACTGTTGGCAACTGTGCATAATGAAACAAAAGATCAACCGCAGATAAAAACACTTTTTAAAGATACTAAAGCTTTTGAGCAGTTACGAATTGAACCCCATCACGATCACGTCGTAAAAAATTTCCCTGATCTTAAAAAAGCTATACAAGTACAGACTAAACGATTAAAAAAAGAAGGATATTGCTTAACCTTAGGTGATTTACGCCCTAGAAACGTTTGGGTCAACAGCGGCCAACTATACTTGGTTGATTTTGCGACCGCTCATTATGGGCATCCTAGTTTCGATCTTGGATTTTACGCTGCAGATATGTGTGTAAAAGCAATGCAAAACAGTCTACAGAAGGCGGCTTATTTGGAGGCTATAAATGTCTTTTGGAACGGATACTTCAGCCTTAGCTCGTGGAAGAAACCTGAGGAAATCGAGAAACCTGCTGTTCGAGACTTAGGATGCATGCTTCTGGCTGCTACCGATGGACGGACTCCCGTACCTTTCGAAGATCCGCACGTAACTGATTTAGCACGCAGAATCGCAATGAGTTTGCTGTTTACAGAATTGAATAGCATTGAAGAAATCACAGAATTTATAAACCGAACATTGATCGATGGATAGCTAGTTTCACCATTAATACCGATTTTTTCAAAAAATATAACCGCTATAAGAAAGATTATGAAGGAAACGCTCAATCTCGGGTCTCGCAAGATAGAATACGAAGGCGATGAAGTAATCAAAACTTTAAGGATGCAAAATGAAAACCTACGGTAAAAAGTATGATGTTATCGTGGTTGGTGGTGGTCATGCAGGCATTGAAGCAGCGCTAGTCGCTGCTCGCATGGGAGCAGAAACCCTGTTATTGACAATAAATCTCGACTCGATTGGTCAGATGTCCTGCAACCCAGCAATTGGTGGTATTGGGAAAGGACATATGGTAAAAGAAATTGATGCTCTTGGCGGACAAATGGCTCTCAACATTGATCGAACTGGCATCCAGTTCCGAAGACTCAATACGAGTCGAGGTCCAGCTGTGCGTGCTTCTCGCGCCCAAGCTGACAAAAAAGATTACCAATTTGAAATGAAATACGCATGTGAACAACAGGAAAATTTAGACCTTCGACAAGGTCTGATGGAGTCTCTTATTGTAAAAAATAAAATAGTCGAAGGAGTTGGAGTAAAAGGAGACATGGTCTATCTGGGCCGCAGTGTAGTATTAACTACAGGTACGTTTTTACGCGGAAAAATTCATGTAGGAGATTTGTCTTACAAGGCCGGCCGAGCGGGTGACCCTTCAGCAGAAAAAGCTTCAGAAGGTCTTGTATCGCTTGGTTTTGAAATCGGCAGACTAAAAACAGGCACCCCCCCCAGAGTTAATGGACGAACACTGGATTTCTCACGGATGGAAATTCAGCCGGGTGATAAAAATCCACGTCCATTTTCTTATGCCACATCTTCAATCATGCAGTCGCAGTTACCATGTTGGATCACTTATACCCACGATGAAACTCATCAGTTAGTTGCTGACAATCTTAATCAATCTGCAATGTATAGTGGTCGAATCGAGGGTGTGGGGCCGCGTTATTGCCCATCTATAGAAGACAAGATCGTACGCTTTTCGGATAAGGACCGGCATCAAATTTTTGTAGAGCCTGAAGGTAGAAGAACATTAGAATACTATATCAACGGCCTATCTATGAGTCTACCTGAAGAGCTTCAACAATCTATTGTTCGTACTCTTCCTGGTATGGAAAATGCAGAAATCATGCGCCCTGCCTACGCTGTAGAATATGACTATGCACCGCCAACCCAACTTTTTCCTCATTTAGAAACAAAAATCGTGGAAAACCTATTCTTTGCCGGACAAATAAATGGAACGACTGGATATGAAGAAGCAGCTGCTCAAGGAATCGTTGCCGGTATAAATGCAGTACTTAAAATAAGGCACGAAGAGCCCTTCGTGCTGGGCCGAGCAGATGCTTATATAGGCGTATTGATTGATGATCTTGTTACTAAGGGGACGCAGGAACCATATCGAATCTTTACCTCTCGAGCTGAACATCGGTTGCTGTTGCGCGAAGATAATGCCGACGAGAGATTAATGAAATTCAGTAGGAAGTTTGGAATTATCAGTGACACAATATGGAACCAATTTAAATCCAAACAAGAAAAAGTAGAAAAAGAGCTGCAGCGCCTTAATGCGGTTCGTCTACACCCAAGTGAACACTCAAAACAAATACTACTGGCTGCCGGAACAACCCCTTTAAGAGAGGCAACTTCGTTAGCCGAACTTTTACGTCGGCCACAGATCAACTACGAACATATAGGACAATTATCACCCGCTACAGATTCACTTAACAGGGATGCTGCTGAAAGAATTGAAGCTGAAATAAAATATGACGGCTACATAAAGCGACAATACGCACAGGTAGAAAAAATGGATCGATTAGAATCTCTAAACATACCAGAAGATTTTGATTTCTCTAGCCAGGTGCTTAACATTTCTAATGAAGGGCGACAGAAACTTTCCGAGATCCGTCCTCAGACAATAGGGCAAGCATCTCGAATTTCAGGAATTTCTCCGGCTGATTTATCTACTCTCATGGTTCTACTACACGCTCACAATGAAAAAGGGAAATCGCCTACCATTCTTTCGTAATACGCAAACCTATTTGGCGGGGGTCTCCATAGCTTTTATATAATTTTTCTGGATAATTGGGTGGTTCCAATCCAAAAAAGAATCCTCTTGTGGCATATCTTTCATCAAAAATATTCCGGATCCATCCCTCTATCCTATAAGATCCCATATCAGAGCCGATATTTCCATCAACGAGACTATAGGGGGCCGACTTTTGATTGTGACTTTCTGAAAAATAAAAATCAGAAGTATGTGTTCCCGCTACTTTGACAAAAATTCCATTATTACCTGACCATTCTATGCCAAAATGTATTCGATGCTTAGGAGCATGAGTACTTTCACGGTCCCCAGATAATTCCACACCATTTGGACTTGAATACTCAAAAAGATTCACGTAACTATCTAAAAGAGCAAGCGAAAATCGGACTCTTAGGCGACGTGAAAATGAATAATCGGATTCTATTTCTATGCCACTATTTCTACCCTTGGCCGCATTTGCCCGATAATAAAAGAAACTGTTGGGATCTCCACGATCTTGCTGTGTAGAAAGACTAACCTGCTGATCAGATCGAAAAGCATGAAATAACGACGTCTGGATTGCAAAATCGGACGCCAGCCATTTATATCCTACCTCCAGATTAGTCATATACTCAGGGTGATAAAGTCGATTATATGTTTCTAATTTGGGATGCTGGTTTATACCTCCCGGGAGATACCCGCGGGACAGGGAAAAATATACAGATTTGTCAGAATCTAACTTATTTATCAGCGATATGTTACCCCCCCAAAACCAGTCAGCAACGCCAAAATTAAGTGGGAACGCCTCGCTATTTGTTTGACCAGTATAATCAAGACCGCTTCGTTCCAAACGACTGTTAAATACCACGGAAGTGTTCGGTGTGATCATTCGATCCGCAGCAATATATACAGCTAAATTATCATTTTTAAATTTTGCATCGAGAGATGATACTAATCCGCTAAATAAATAACCATTAGCTTCGTCTAATTCTTGCAACTTTTTCACATAAGTCCCTGCAGTAATATTCCAAGCATTAACAGCAAGAAATTTTATCCGAATTTCCTGACTGATAACCTCACGGGAACGTAACGTCTTATCGAAATATTCGTATTTCCAACCTTCTTCATTCGGATCATGGCCATAATTAGATAGCCAGTATGCGTCATTCCCCCAATCGCTATCGTAGCTATACTCCATATCCGCGCGGACTATCGTGGAAATCAATGTCAGATGAATTTTATCTCGCACTATTGGCCAATCACTATGCAATGCGAGAGCCTTTAACTTTAAATCATCACTACCTAATTGATTAGCATATGTGTTTAATTCTACATTGTTATCTGGAGACCACATCTCATATCCATTGTCGAGATCCATTGCAAGAGCGGTCAAATTGAAAAGAATTCCACCACTACTCAGATATCTTCCCTTCAAACGAGCTACTGCTTCGTTTCGTTTATTCGTATTCTCTTTATCCAAAAATTTATTCGACCGAAATCCATCTGAATAGCTATGTTGGTAACCTAGACGAACAGACAGCTTTTCACTCAGTGGCGTATTCAAAACCATTTCACCACTAAATAGTCCGTCGCTTCCACTGTCCAACCTTACTTTTCCTGATAGAACCGAGGTTGGTTCAGCAGACTTTACATTAATCATACCAGCTAAAGAATTTGGTCCAAAGACACTAGAATGAGGACCACGAAAAACTTCAACCTGCTTTACATCGAACATGGCACCTACACTCAATCCACTCAGGTCGATCCCATCCAGATGATAACCGACAGAAAAATTAGGTGGACCATCTCCTGAATACTGACTTCTTTCGCCTATTCCTCTTATCTGAAGATACCGTGGACGAGAAGTGCCTCCAGCCCAGTGTAAATTGGGTACGGATTCGATCACTTGTTGCAACCGCCCCCCCCCAAAGGATTGCACCTGCTCACTACTCCGTAGACTTAGGCTCGACGAAATATCGCTTAGTGATTTTTCAATAAAGTTACTCTCAACAAC
>CEUA01463396.1_pt1 | contig 36102 bp, 25 predicted proteins | sample 361541 | NCBI WGS metagenome assembly CEUA01 (sample SAMEA2623079, study PRJEB7988) | marine metagenome | isolation source: saline water (ENVO:00002010), including
CGCACCTATATAACGAAATGTAGGGATTCACATACGGACCAAGAAGAAGCCCCTGACTAACATCGTGTTAACCGGGGGCTTCTCTTAATCACTTAGAAAAAACATTACTATTTATATTGCATAATTATCGTTTTTATATTCGTATCACCAATATTTTTTGCTCGATGTCTTACGATATTTTTAGAAAAACCTGTGGCACCATCCGGGAGATTCTTTTCCTTTTTAGTTCCGTCTGGCAGAGTAACCTCGACTTTACCACCTCTGACAAAGTAGGTAGCATACGCGCCATGCTCATGCATGGCATTACTTTCGCCAGCTAATAAAGTTCCTCCTAAAATTTTGACCATACTGTTCTCAAACAACAATTTACTCTTGTCAGGAGAAACTACTTCAGGAGACAGTTCATCCGCCGGGTTTAACGTTAATAACGATCCAACATTCTTGTGCTCTATCACAAGAATATTTATTGGTTTATCTCCGATATTTTTTACCTGATGACGCACTCCGTTCTCATTATGACCTGTAAATCCACTGGGTATATCTCTTTCATCTACAGTTCCGTCGGGTAACGTTACTCGAACCTTACCTCCATCGAAAACATGAAATGTAAAAGGATAATGATCATGCATATTATCACTCTGTCCTGGCGCAAAATTTACTTTTAACATTTTTATGTATTCATTTTCTAACAGCGTCTCGTATACATCTGGTGAAACCTTTTCAGGCATCGACATTTCTTGTTTCGTATCTGAACACGCTATTAAAAGAAGTAATGCACTCGGAAATATCAATCGATACATATCGGCACTTTACCTTTGATAAAAAGTTTTACTATGAGCATAGCACTCGAAACCATTAAGACTCGTTTTTCGTTTAAGCGCCTACCAAACAAGCTTCAATTCTTTTTTAAACACCACCCGAACACACACCACTGTTTCCACTACTATTCTCATCATCACGTTTCCGGTGGGTCGTTCCCCCTTGACTGCAGTAGTACAACCAGATTCCTATCGCGGCAATAAATGGAATCAACCAAATGAGCACTATTGGGGCCTTCCTTTGGAACGGTTCCAAATCGTCACGCCAGGCTATATACAGAGACCAGGATATTTAACAGTAGAACCGCACCAGGTGATCCAAAAAAATTAGATTCCATAAACGGTCTTTAATCTTCACTCTTCCATACAGCATAATCTTTACCTGAATTATTAAACTCATAACTCACAACTTCCTCTTCTCCTACAACCCACGCATCGTGCCCGGGAGCTATAGAATATGCTTCTCCAGCAGAGACTGTGATTTCTGATCCATCATCATGAACGACGGTAATCGTACCTTGTAAAACCATACCAACATGCCCAGCTTCACAAGTCGCGGTCCCGACAACAGGCTTGATACACTCAGACCATTTCCAACCCGGCTGCAAAACAACACGTGTTGCCGCAACAGAGCCAAAGTTTAATACGGCAGCTTTAGTTTTATCAGGGGTCTTCAATTCATCAGGATCATCGAACGATTTCTTCACAAGATTAGCCACGATTAAAAATCCTTTCATTTATAGTGATAAACAGAGAATTTGTAGCTCTAACCCTTAAGTAAAATTGAGTTACTATCATTAAGTCATATTTTTTCTTTGAAATCAACTAAAAACTCTTGGTAACTGCTAAATGAATTGCCAAGAGGCAACGTGGCCCGCTATAGGTTCGGCCATATATCGAGGACGGCCAAGTGACTTAGCGTGTGGGGCAAAGAGACAAAAACAGCTATACTCGATCAATTCATTCTTCCTCTTCTGTGAAAATATAGACTGAATTAATACAGCATCATTAACAAGGACCGTAACATGGTTAATCACAAATTAAATTGTCACAACGACTACTTATTTTGCAAAACGTATTCAATCTGCACACTGTTACCGTAACCCGTATTCAAAGCCTCAATTATCTATATTTATTCAATTTACATGGAATACAACACGAGATCTACCATGACCAAATTCGTCAAAATTCCCTAAAGAAATATTTATTGCTACCGCCGTAACGCTCTATGGCAATTCTATTTTACTGGGTTGACACAAGGGGCTGTTGATCGTTAATCTAAAATGATCTTAGTAAAACTTTTTAACAAAGGATCCTATAGGCACATGGCTTCAACGAATGTCTTGCTGAAACCCTCAGGGTTTGGCTCCACTTCACGTACAGATGCGTGGTGGCTACAACCACTGTTAGTTTTTCTGGGTTTTTCGACCTTTATTGTCTACTCAACCTGGGCCGCTTTTCAGGGTGACCACTATTCATTAGGTAATTACCTTTCACCCTTTTATTCACCTGAACTTTTTGGATCCTCTCCCCATGCGATATTCGGTCCCAAGCCCGGTTGGTGGCCAAGTTGGATGCCTTTTTCTCCAGCTTTTTTGATCTTATGGGCTCCGGGCGGGTTCCGCTTCACCTGCTATTACTATCGTGGAGCCTACTACAAAGCTTTCTGGGCAGATCCTACAAATTGTGCGGTAACCGAACCACGCGACCAATACCGCGGCGAAAATACTCTCCCATTGATAATGCAGAATATCCACCGCTATTTTTTATATGTTGCTATAATCTTCATTTTTCTCTTAGCCCATGACGCTTATAAGGCCATGTGGTTTTTTGACCCCGGTTCTGGAGTAGAAGCCTTCGGCATAGGTGTCGGATCAATCGTGCTAGCAATCAACGTTGTTTTCCTCGGTTCATATACCCTCAGCTGCCACTCACTCCGTCACATCGTTGGTGGTTACATGGATGTCCTTTCGAAATCTCCAACTAAACAGCAGGCCTACCGTTGTGTGACCTGTCTAAACCGCAAACACATGAATTTCGCTTGGATTAGCCTTTTCTGGGTTGGTTTCACCGATCTCTATGTGCGAATGTGCTCTATGGGTATTTGGACGGATTGGAGAATACTATAATGGTCCAATGCGAGAAATTCGAATACGATGTATTGGTCATAGGAGCTGGCGGAGCTGGTTTGCGCGCTGCTATCGAGGCAAGCTCGACTAACGTAAAGGTAGGTTTAGTATGTAAGTCGTTATTAGGTAAAGCACACACAGTCATGGCTGAGGGTGGTATGGCTGCCGCCATGGCGAATGTTGACCAACGTGATGACTGGAAAGTGCATTTTGCCGATACTATGCGTGGCGGACAATACATCAACAATTACCGCATGGCCCAGTTACACGCCCAAGAAGCTCCTCTTCGAGTGCGCGAACTTGAAGAGTGGGGTGCAGTTTTCGACCGCACCAAAGACTCCGGACTAATTTCGCAACGTAATTTCGGAGGCCATAAATTCCCACGCCTCGCGCATGTAGGCGACCGAACAGGACTAGAGCTGATCCGTACGCTACAGGATCACGGAATTCATCAGGGAATTGAGATTCACCAAGAGCATACAGTAGCCGACTTAATTAAGGAAGATGACCGTGTTGTCGGTGCCGTTGGATACGATCGCGAGCGTGGGCGCTTCAAATTATTCCAAGCAAAAGCGGTGATTTTAGCGACTGGCGGCACTGGACGTGCCTTTAAAATTAGCAGTAATAGTTGGGAGTATACCGGCGACGGTCACGCATTAGCTTACCACGCGGGTGCCGATCTTATAGACATGGAATGCATACAGTTTCATCCAACGGGAATGGTTTGGCCCCTGAGCGTGCGTGGTATCTTAGTGACCGAAGGTGTACGCGGAGAAGGTGGCGTGTTACGCAATAACGAAGGCAAACGCTTCATGTTCGATGATATCCCAGATCTTTATACCCACCAAACCGCGGACAATGAAGAAGAAGGCTGGCGCTATACCCAGAACGATCGGGATGCGCGTCGTCCCCCCGAACTTTTGACGCGCGACCACGTGTCTCGCTGCATAATGCGGGAAGTACGCGAAGGACGAGGTACTCCGCACGGTGGCGTTTTTCTTGACATTTCGTGGATAGCAGAGAAACTGCCCAATGCCGAAGAGCATATCAAACGCAAACTACCCAGTATGTATCACCAATTTAAACAACTTGCCAACGTCGACATCACTAAAGAGCCAATGGAAGTTGGACCGACCACCCACTACACAATGGGAGGAATTCGAGTCGATGCCGAGAGTCAAATGTCTACAGTACCTGGTCTCTTCGCCGCGGGCGAGTGTGCTGCTGGATTACATGGGGCAAATCGTCTTGGTGGTAATTCTTTATCTGACCTAATTGTCTTCGGAAAGCGCGCTGGTGAGTACGCAGCCAATTTCTCTCAAGAACATGGCCCCAGCACTATAAATCAAACCCAACTCGATGAGGTAATACAACGAGCTTTAGCACCGTTAGAACGTGAAGGCGGCGAGCTCCCCTACGCTATCCAAGCCGAACTACAGGAAAAAATGCAAGACCTGGTTGGGATCGTCCGTCGTGAGGAAGAAATGCAACAAGCGCTTGAGGTCATTTCCGAACTCAAGGAACGCGCCGAACGCGTGTCTGCACCTGGTAATCGTGAATATAATCCAGGCTGGCATACCGCAATCGACCTCGACAATCTACTTACAGTTTCCGAGGCAATTTCCCTTTCCGCCATTGAACGCAAGGAAAGCCGTGGCGGCCATTTTCGTGACGACTATCCAGAAAAAGATCCTGAGCATTTCGGAAAAATTAACGTTCGTATCCGTAAGGATGAGAGTGGAACAATGCAGGTAGATCAATTCCCAGTGCCAAATCTACCTACAGACTTACAGCGAATTATCAACGAGGAGAGCAAGTAATGAGCAAAGCGCACTTCAAGATTTGGCGCGGCGAGGGGAAGGAGGGGAATTTTGAAGATTATACAGCCCAGATTGACGAGGGCATGGTTGTACTAGATGCTGTACACCAGATCCAGGCCAAATCAGCTCCGGATTTGGCCTGTCGATGGAATTGTAAAGCGGGTAAGTGTGGTTCCTGTTCGGCTGAAATCAACGGAATGCCCAAACTCATGTGCATGACGCGCATGGATCAATTACCCACCGATCGGGCAATAACAATCGAGCCAATGAAAGCCTTTCCCCATATCCGTGACCTAGTTACTGATGTGTCACACAACTATCGAGCCAAAAAGAAAATAAAAAAATTCAAGCCTCGCGCACCTGATACAGAGGACGGTGCCTGGAAAATGGCCCAGGAGGATGTTGATCGCGTTCAAGAATTCCGAAAATGTATCGAGTGTTTTTTGTGTCAGGATGTTTGCCACGTGCTACGCGATCACGACAAGCATGAGGAATTTGCTGGTCCTCGCCTGATGGTCTATTCGGCTGCGCTAGAAATGCATCCACTCGACGTAGTAGATCGACGAGAAGACCTAAAGGAAGAACAAGGTATCGGCTACTGCAACATTACTAAGTGTTGCACTAAGGTCTGCCCCGAGGAAATAACTATTACCGACAACGCCATCATACCACTTAAAGAGAGAGTCGTAGACAAATTCTATGACCCATTGGGCAAACTACTCAATATTTTTTCCTCCTCGGACGATTCGACAAAATAATGTCAATCTTAGAGCTCAAAAAAATCCACGGAGATGCCGTCCAAATGGCTTTAGAGCGTGTCGAAAGATATCGACTGCTAAACCAACCACACGTAGCAGAAAGTATCTGCCACGATGTCCTAGGTGTCGAACCAAACAACCAAGAAGCACTGGTGGGCTTGATCCTGGCACTTACCGATCAGTTCGAAGAAGAAGCCAATGTAGGAATTAAAGCTGCCCTCGACCTTGTCCTACAGTTGAATGACTCCTACGCCCGTGACTATTACACCGGTCTAATTCACGAACGCCAAGGTAAAGCTCGGCTTATACGTAACTATCCTGGTGCTCGTTTTGATGCATACGAACTACTTACTCTGGCGATGCATTGGTACGAAAAGGCGGAAGCTCAACGTGGCCCAAAAAATGACGATGCAATTTTGCACTGGAATTCATGTGCGCGGATCATAGTCAACAGCAAGTTGGAGGCACGGCCTCCAGACGATGACTACGTTGGATCAGAGTAGCAAGGATCTAATAAGCAAAAATCTCAACAAACACCCCAACCCATGATAGATTCATGATTTAAGAAATTCCTAAGAAGGAAGTAGCATTTCCGTGGCTCCGGTGGAAAATCGTATTTTGACTGTAGTATACTTGTTCTCTAACTTGAAAACTCAACATCATTCGGATAATTCAACAAAAGGATTTCTTCTTTTTCTATGGAAACCATTGAAGCCATTTATAAAAGACGTTCTGTCAAATATTTCGACAGTGAGCATCAACTTTCTAAAAAAGAAGAAAAGGTTTTGCTGGAAGCTACAATTCAATCACCAACCAGCTTCAATGTGCAACATTGGCGGATAGTCATTCTCCGCGAGCCTGATCTCCGTCTACAAATACGCGAAAAATTCTGTGGTCAAGCACAAATAACTGATGCCTCTTTACTCGTATTGTTCACCGCCGACACAAGAGCCTGGGCAAAAGATCCTCGGCGTTATTGGAAAAATGCCCCAAGTGATGTCACAGAGGATGTGGTGAATGCAATAGGCCCTTTTCACGAATCTAGAGGAAAGCTTTTTCAACAAGAAGAAGCTCAGAGATCCATCGGAATGGCAATGCAGACCTTAATGTTAGCGGCACAAGAATTAGGTTATGATTCATGTCCGATGATCGGCTATGAATTAGAAGGAGTAAAAAAAATGATACATCTCCCCGAAGATTATGTCATCGGGCCAATGGTAGCTATTGGGAAAGGCACGAAAACACCCTGGCCGAAGCCGGGACAATTACCATTAGACGATATCGTATTCGAAAATACACTGTGAATCAAACAATCCAAGTACAACCTCAGACTCTGTTACTGAGACTTGTTTTTCGCTCAACAAAAAAACTCTCTAAGACAACCCGCTATATAAGTGGCCTGTTGTTGCCGAATTGAATCGTGAAAATGGACATGATCGCAGTAAAGATCTTCGCCCAGATTAAGAGTAAACGTATGCAAATCAATAATGGGTATTTTCATTAGGTTCATCACCTGATCAGCAACAGAATTATACGCAATACAGTCTGAAGAAAACCTATGAAACGTCATTTTGACATTATTATGTATGGCTTCGTCACAGGGAGTTGTGCGCACCCATACCATTTTAGAAGAGAAAATTTTTACTATCTTAACTATTGAAAATAAATTTTGCTCGTATTCTTCGATAGTAATCTGCTTTTGCTGAGTAATTGGATCTATTTTTATATCGTGAAGCCCACAATTTATAACGAAAATATCCGCGTCTATACTTGAATTATCTCTAACCATTTGTAAATGATTAAGTACCATCTTCGAATCGCCACCATTTGCCCCAATAGGATGGTCCACATTAAGAGCAGCCTCTTCAAGTCCTCCCTTGCGAGAATACTCGAAAATCCCCCGCAAGTTAGACTCTAGATAAGGACCATAATGAATTGATATACTATCGCCTACTACATAAATTTTTAGCATGTCTTACTCCAACAAAATGTCTTTCTATAAAATTGATGGCCTATAAAGAAGCAGAATTTTAATAAACGAGTAAATAATGTCTAATAAAGTGCAGGACTTCTCCACTTCAATGCAATTCCTAAAACAACTCACCGAGGATGTTCTTGAATCTTCACGGGTATACACTAATCAATCGGTTGCCGGTAGCCCAGCAAATACCACAGGGAATACACTAGTTCGCCCCGGAGGCCGGGAATGCTACCCCTGCTTTTGGGTACGCGACTTCGCTCAGTCCTTAGAATGTGGACTAATCCCTTACGACGAACTCGAGCATGCCCTTTTGCTTACTTCGCGGACACAGTCAACAAAAGACTGGGAAACTCCTTCTGGAAGTTTTGTTCCTGAAGGATCTATCGCCGACCATATCGGATTCGATGGGATCCCAATATATTTTCCAGGTGGTGCTTCATACCAAGAACAGGGCCAGCCTTTTGGTTATTTTCCCAGTTTCGATGACCACTACTTCTTCATCGAGATGGCGTGGTACGCAATCAAAATCTACAATCAACACGTACTATTAAAAAAACCTGTCGATGGCTTATCACTTTTAACGCGGCTTGAAAAAGCTTTCAACGTACCACCCACAAACCCAAAGACCGAGTTAGTATACTGCGAATTAGATAGACGAGGTGTTAGTTATGGTTTTACCGATATCGTAATTCACTCCGGAGATCTTTTATTCTGTTCCATTTTACGTTATCGCGCCGCCTTGAGAATGGGAGATTTGCTTGAATTAATTCAAGATACTGAACGGGCTAGTTATTATCGAACTATCGCTATAAAAATCGCGACCAACATTTTTGATAAATTCACCCATAAAAGTGGATTGCTACATGCCTCTACAGGAAAAAGTAATCAATTAGATGTCTGGGGATCCGCTTTCGCTGTCTACGTCGGCATCTCAAACCAAAAGCAAACTCAAGAGATTGGCCAAGCGCTAACAAAAGCCCTCGATGCTGGTACGATTGCTTGGAAAGGTAACGTAAGGCACGTACCGACTGATGATGATTTTAGTGATGAATCTGCATGGGAGGAGACTGTTGGCTCTGGGACCTTTCCAAAGAATATGTATCAAAACGGTGCTTACTGGAATACACCTACGGGCTGGGTCTGTTATGCGATTGCTCAAGTAAATCCAGATATTGGAAAAAATTTGGCCACCGAATACGTCGACCAATTACAATCTGATGATTTTCGAATGGGCGATAAATTTGGAGCGCCCTACGAATGCATTCATCCCAGCGGGGATCACAGACAAAATCCGGTCTATTTAACCAGCGTGACCTGCCCACTTGCTGCATTTCAAAGATTAGGTTGGATTTAAGTTCAAAGAATTTTGTATTTATTTTTCAATAACGTATCTTTGAACACAAACCCAAATAAAGGATGTAAAGGAATTAACTGCATGATGTTATTAAGGTTTTTGTTCCCACACGCCCTAATACTTTCCTGTTCTTTGAGCATTTTGGCAGGTGGTTGGTACCCTTGGTTTTTCTTTTTGGCCCTGTCCATAGCCGTAATATTAGGCGACTATATACTACCCGAGGACTATTCCACTTTTTCAAACATAAGTCCTTTGGGGGCAAATGCATTACTATTCGCCTCACTTCCCAATATTATACTGCTTATACTGATAACCGTAGTAACGACCGCCAGTATACCAATTCCTGGAATAAAAGACATGTTTCCTAACCTGCAATCTGAGTTTTCGCCGTTTCAATTGGTCGGACTTATTCTCAGCGTAGGTCTTCTAATCGGTGGAGTGGGCACGAGTGTGGCACACGAATGCTTTCATAGAAGAAGTAACAGTCCATTGATCGGGCATGGAAATTGGCTGATGGCTTTAAGTATGGACAGCGTGTTCCCCATAGAACATAACCACGGGCACCACAAACATGTTGGAACCCTCCAGGATGCCGCAACAGCACGCCGAGGCGAAAATGTTTATAAATTCATTTTTCGTTCAATTTATGGAGAATATGTTAATGCGTGGCAAATCGAACGAAACCGTCTATCGAAAACAAAGACACCATTTATTTCTCATAAGAACCGCTACTTCAGAGCCATTGGCAGGTCATTACTCCTACCTTTGAGTGCATTCTATGTCGGAGGTATGCTCAGTGCTATCGTTATTTTATGCGCTATGATGTGGGCTAAGGTACTTTTAGAGGCCGTAAATTATATCGAACATTACGGGCTTGTACGTATATCTGGACAACGAATAGAACCTCGTCATTCCTGGAACTCCAACGCATGGGTAAGTAGTACAATTACTTTTTTCCTGACTCGCCATAGTCATCACCACCAAAAAAGTTCCTTGCCATTTTGGAAACTTGAACCATTACCGAACGCACCAACCTTACCTTGGGGATATTTAAGCGGGATCTATTTAGTATTACTGGCCCCTCCCGTTTATCGCAGTTTGATGGAGCCCAAATTACATGACTGGTTCCAAACATACGCGAACTCAGAAGAACGAAACGTTGCAGGTTTTTCCAATTTATAAATTTTCCATTAGCTTTACTATCTAACAGAAATTACCCAAAACCCCTAAGAGTTTATTATATCTGGCGGCGTTATATACTCTCCGGGAATATGCTTTTTCAACCATTCCGATTCATCTTGACGAGGTAATACTGTGGCAGGACCTCCCTTACAACTTAGCCGGTATAACAGACGAGCATCCTCAATGGCCTTAATATTATGTTTGATGGGAGGAGAGTTATGAAGAGTCATATAATTGTCCCAGATAGTCACATCCCCTTCCACATGCTCATGATCATAACGAAATTGAGGCTGCAAAATATATTTCTCAAGTTCATCCAGGAATGCCCGTGACTCACTTGAAGTCATCCCTTCGATTTCCACGGCAGGTCGCACACGGGGCCTGGACGCCCAGATAGGACTATGCAACGAAGAAAGACCCGAAATAGGATTGCTACGCACTAAAGGCGCCAACCAACCTTCATCGCCAACATTCAATCGACGACGGACCTGCAATCCTGCTAACATTTGCTGTTTCTTTTCCGAAAAAGTCGAAAAAGCCGCGGCGGTGTCAGCAAACGCTGTTTCACCATTTAACGGTAACCGTAATCGTAATCTCATCAGTTCTGAATCTGAACCGTCAAAATATGGGCCTAAACCGGCATTCCCACTCTCCAAATTGTTAACCCAAAAACCTTCATCATTACGATTAGTTGGAACCTTATGCGCTAAAAACATAGAGACGTAAATGGGTAGCGATTCGTACTCAATATCTGTATGCCAAGATCCACCTTTATCTACTCTTTCACATTCTTCATCCTTAACAGTGCCATTGAAATTTGATACTACCAAAACTGCAGGTGACTCATGCAATAAGCACTTTAATTTGTCAGGAAAAGTCTCGTTTGCCTTAGATACAGACCTATTTTTAAAAGGAATAAGTTCAAATGGACCATCACTATCGCCATCGCTCTGAGCCGGCTTACCTCCGCGCATAAAATTGTTTGGATGAGGAACAGGCGCCCCCCAATGATTAGAAAAACGCTCGAAATGACTGAGGGAGAAACGTGTGAGATCCTGCCTGGAAATACATACAATTCGGCAATAGGCAAGAGCCTTTAGAAAAAAATCAGCCTCTTTCTGACTTAGAGAATTACATAAATCGATCCCGTTAAATCGCACTCCAGTGCCACCTTGTGACAAAGGCACGTCAGCTGAAGCAGATTGCCCGAAAATTTCTTTGACTTTGGCGTTCCAATCTATGTCCTCTTTTATTTCTACCATCTACGACACTCCCTGTAATCCAACATATAATTACCGACCGCTAACCATTCTTTTACTCTTTATTTAATTCACGCACAAAAAATCCTATTAGACACAATACTAAATAATCATATTATTATCCGCCATTTTTGTAAATATTGTAGAATAACCGTTAATATGCGATCTTTGTTAATACAGATAGATAAAAAATTGTGATTTTATACAAAGGAGTTTTTTAATATGTCATTAGATCCATCCCCACTCAAAGGAAAGAATGCTCTCGTCACTGGGGGAAAACGTAGAATTGGACGGGGAATTGCCCTCGCATTAGCCGAGGCAGGATGCAATGTCGGCATTAATGACCTTAATCACGACGAAGATGCGGAACACACTCTGAAACTCATCCGAGAAATGGGAGTTAAAGCAGAATTCTATTCTGCTGACATTTCATCAAGTGATCAAGTCGACAAGCTCTTTACAGATTTTTTACAAGATTTTGGATGCATTGAAATCTTAGTTAACAATCCTTATGGAGGAACTGGTCAAGGATTTTTAGAGCTAACCGAAGAAAATTGGGACCAAAATATAGATGTGGGACTAAAAGGGTTTTTTCTTTGCAGTCAACGTGCAGCTCGATCTATGGTAGATCGTGGAAATGGTGGAGCCATTGTCAGTACCTCTTCTGTTCATGGCGCACGTGCGTGGAAAGGAGATACCGCCTACGGCGCAGCAAAAGCTGGTGTCTTGAGGTTAACCGAAAGTATGGCCGTCGACTTGGGATCGCACGGAATCCGTTGCAACGCAGTCCTCCCTGGACATATGAATACAGACCACATTTACAGCACAACTGCACCAGAAATCGGAAGTATGAACTGTGAGCATGCACAATGGGTTCCGTTAAAGCGAAGAGGTACACCCGAGGATATCGGACGGGCCGTTGTGTTCTTGTGTTCACCTGCAGCCGCGTGTATTACAGGAGTTTCTCTCCCCGTTGACGGAGGTCTACTCGCCGTTGGCCCAGGAAGTGATTAGTATCACTATTCCTCCCAAAGGAAGGATTCGCCCGTGTCAGATTTGAATCTTAAATGGTTATTCATAGGAATAACTTTGTTTTTAGGAGCCTGCGGAAATTCACAAATAGAGGGTAACCCAGACCTCAAACAGGTCCCGCGTAATCGTACATTCATTTCTGACTGCCTACCGGACGCGTGTGCGGGTCAGTTCAAAGACTTTGATTCATTCCATCCTTTTCAAGTCGGCGCGACAACAACCACTGGTTATAATTTCCTTTATGAACCACTTTATTTCTATAACGCCTATAGCAAAGAGGGAACAATTATCCCGTGGATAGCCGAGAGTCACGAATTTTCGGCGGACTACACTGAAGTCATCATCAAAATTCGGCAAGGCGTAAAATGGAGTGATGGGCATCCATGGACAGCCCATGACCTAGTTTTCACCATAAACATGCTAAAAAATAATGCGCCCACTTTACTGTTTTCGGTTGATATGAAAAAATGGGTAAAAGAAGCGGTAGCGGTAAATGATCTAGTCGCAAGGATCTCCCTAACAAGTCCAAATCCCCGTTTTATTTTTTCCTACTTTACCCACAACTTTGACAATGGTGTTCCAATCATTCCAAAGCACATCTGGCAGCATGAAGACCCTTTGACTTTTAAAAATTTAGACCTCAGTATAGATCTTCCTGTTGTTACCGGCCCATTTCGACTTGTAGTTTCTACACCGGAGCAACGCATTTATGACCGTAGAGAAGATTGGTGGGCCAATGAAATCGGCTTTCAGGACCTGCCTCATGTAGAACGGATTATATATCTACCCAGACGGGACGAAGCAAAGCGCGTTCAAAATATACTTTCAAATGATCTAGATATTTGCGGAACTCTACTGCCCGCAAACATGCGAACCCTTTTGGAACAAAACCCAAATGTAACAAGTTGGTCGGGGAGTGCTCCTCCCTACGGCTACCTCGATTGGTGGCCTATATCCCTCGGCTTCAATAACCTGGAACCACCATATAATGACCCCGAAATACGTTGGGCAATTAATTATGCCATAGACCGAAAACAGTTAGCCGAAATTGGTATGCAAGGCGCTGGCGATTTTACTACGCTACCATTTCCAGATTTTCCTGCCTTAAGAAAATACGTGGATTCTGCTAACAGTTTACTAGAGCACCATCCCATTGACAAATTTAACCCCAAACTAACTGCAAAGATCCTGCAAAGTAAGGGTTATTCTCTCGACGAAGAAGGCTTTTGGTCAAAAGCTGGCAATCGTCTTAAGCTAGTTATAGATGTATACCAGTTCATGTTAGATTTTGCTCCTGTTCTTGTCGAACAACTTAGACAGGCAGGAATTGACGCCAAATTCCGTCAAGCCTCAGATGGTTACACACGTATGGCTTCTGGCCACTCACAATCGTTCATATTTGGCCATGGAGGTTCCGTCAGAGATCCCTACTTTACGTTGCGTTTGTACCATAGCAGATTCGTACAACCGACAGGCACTTCTACTCCCAATTTTTGGCGCTGGAGTAATTCTAAATTTGATACAATTGTAGATCAGATGGGCGAAACAGATCCCAAAGACCCTGAACTCGCAATCCTATTTCAGAAGGCTCTGCAGATCTGGTTACCCGAACTACCCGCTATTCCTTTACTACAGTTCTATCATCGAATTCCACATAATGAAACCTATTGGACAAACTGGCCATCTGCAGAAAACCCTTACATAAATAGCGCTTACTGGCATCGAACATGGCTTCTAGTCTTGTTAGGATTGAGACCTACCCAAATTTAACTATAATATTTTCTAAGAATATTGATCTATGTTCAAAATCTACAATATGCGGTCATCTACAATCATTCCTCGATCATACCAGAGATTTTTGGTTATTCTATTTTTTATGTTGGTTACTGGGTGTAATAAACTCCACCTCGGGAATTTCCAAACGAGACCGACGACGATTCCCCCCATACAAAGAGAATTTCGAGCGGCCTGGGTTACGACGGTAGGTAATATTGACTGGCCCTCGCAGCCTGGATTAGATAGTAGAGAACAGCGCAAAGAGGCCAATGTGATCCTAGATTCGGCATCTTCTTTGGGCTTGAACACAATCATACTTCAAATACGCCCTCAATGCGATGCTCTCTATGAAAGCCCTATAGAGCCTTGGTCATACTTTCTCAGCGGTAAACAAGGTCATCCACCTACTCCACCATATGACCCTTTACAGTTTTGGATAGAGCAAGCTCATGCCCGTGGCATGGAATTGCATGCTTGGTTCAATCCATTTAGAGCACACCATAGTCAAGGCGGACCTGTCGATGAAGCATCTGTAATAAACAGCAAACAGAACTTGGCAGCTGTACAATTAAAGAAAGACGGTAATTGGTGGCTCGACCCAGGCAATACTGAAAACCAAAATCATTCCTTTGCTATCATAATGGATGTCTTGAGACGTTATGATGTGGACGGCATACATTTTGATGATTACTTCTATCCCTACCCTTCTCTGAATGAAGGCCATGATTTTCCTGACCATGAGAGCTGGGAAACATACCTTTCAGAAGGCGGCCGTCTTGCTTTGAGTGACTGGCGCCGCGAAAACGTAAACAGGTTCATCAAACGAATTTATCGCAACATTAAAAAAGAAAAACCTCACGTAAAATTCGGTATTAGCCCATTTGGAATATGGAGACCTGGTTTCCCCCCTTCAATAAAAGGGTTAGACCAGTACGAAGTCCTTTATGCAGATGCGCGACTTTGGTTAAAAAAAGGATGGGTGGACTACCTAGCACCCCAACTCTACTGGCCTACGCGACAGATTGAGCAAAGTTATCCCGTACTCCTAGCATGGTGGAAAAGCCAAAACATAAAGAATCGACATATCTGGCCGGGTGTCTTTACAAGCAGCATGAAAGATCAACGTAGCTTAGATGAAATCATAAATCAGATTATGATCGCACGAGCTATGGGCGGTCTCCAATCGGGACACATACATTTCAATATTACGCCACTCAAAGACAATATGCTTGGTATTGCGGATTCTTTACTTGCTGGAGTATATAAGGAACCAGCTCTTGTACCCGCTTCAACGTGGATAGACAACACCCCACCAGACTCTCCATCGTTCTTGCTAAAAATCCATGACAATGAATTAGCGATTTCCTGGGCCCACCCCCAAAACAGGGAAATTCGAAATTGGGTCGTTTATGAGCGACGAGGATCCAGTTGGCGTCATATCATACTACCCAATTGGGTACGGGACTATGCATTACCTTTGAGAATCGAAAATAATAATATGACCAGTATATTAACCGAAATCGGTATCTCTGCAGTAGATCGGGTGGGGAACGAAAGCAAAATACAACGTGCTAGTGTATTTCCTTGAAATATTGTAGTCGATATTCTAAAACATCGTATATTTACTGACATATTATTGATTCTTTGTAACTAAAAAATAAGTAAGCACACCGTATAATTTTCCATCAGCAACGCATAACCTTTTGATATAACCATCATTAAAAAGAATCGTATGACATTTTATACTTCATTTTTATCTCCGTTTTTCTTTAAGAACGCATTTTGATTCACCTTCTGCGGGTTTTCGTCCTAACTCTTTATGTATTGCCCTGTCAAGCTTCTGAGCTGATCGTGTGGGGAGTAAACAATGACCGCGGTTTAACAGCAGCTCTCCGCCAATTTGAAATAGAACATCCCGGATGGACCGTAGTTACTTCAACCGGTTCAGGTGGAGGTATGGATCCACAGAAACTAATGTGTGGCATTGCCGGTGGCAGCCCGCCAGATATGTTACAACAGGACCGATTCTCAGTTGGCGAATGGGCAGCTCGAGATGCATTTAAACCACTGGACAAACTAATTATTCGTAGCCTTGAAGAAGAACAGGTCGCTATTCAATTTCGAGAAGCCGTCGCTCAGGAAGATTTGAAAACCGCTCAACACAAATTAAACATCATCATTTCTTACCTAAGTAAACGTGGACCTAGCCTACAATTGGACCTCTCCCGAAATCTACTTAAAAACCTTGATACAGACCCACAGTCTGAGATCCTAACCAAAGCTTATACACTATCCACATTACTTCAGGGTATCCATCCCGAAAAGTTTTTTGACGCATGTTGGCAAGAAGCATGTTTTGCTAAAGATGGAGATAATCGTAGTGTATATGCCATCCCCAACAGCACAGATAATCGAGCCCTATATTACAACGAAGCTCTTTTAGAGCGTGCCGGACTAGTGGATGAACACGGGATAGCATTACCACCGAGAACATGGAAAGAGCTTGAAGAATACTCTATTCGGTTAACTGAATACGATTCAGATGGTCAGATGTCAAGACTCGGATTTGCACCAAACTTTGGAAATAGTTGGCTCTATATCTACGGTTGGCTAAACGGAGGCAAATTCATGAGTGATGATGGAAGAGTTTGCACTCTTAGTGAACCACGAATAGAGGAAGCTCTTCGCTACATGGTCAAGACATACGATTCTCTCGGCGGGATAGAAAAAGTAGATGCCTTCCAAAGTGCATTTCAATCGGGAGAATTTGACCCATTTTTTATCGGTAAGGTCGCAATGAAAATCGATGGGAATTGGACCTTGAACAATATAGCAGATTACGCACCGAATTTGCGTTTCGGGGTAGCCCCACCACCCGCACCGGAAGGGAAAGATCCTGTCACATGGTCTGGTGGTTTTTCATGGGCACTACCAGTAGGTGCAAAAAATCCGGAGATGGCATTTGAACTAATTCGATTTTTGAATTCTGACCGGATTTGGTCTCTACGCCATGAAATTTCTGCCCGCTATTCACATAGTCGTGGGCGATCCTACGTTCCTTCAATGGCCCCCATGCCACATATTAACCAAAACACTTTTAATAAATTTGTTGCCGGAAATAAAGAACTCCCCGAACGTATAAAAAATAGTTACCTCACTTTTTCTAATCTTATGCGTGTATCAAGATTTCGACCTGTAACTCCGGTAGGACAACTTCTATGGGACGAACATGCAAGAGCCTACGAAAAAGCAGTTCGCCACACCTATTCTCCTAAAGAAGCTCTAGAAAAAGGCCAGATTAGCGTCCAGCAAGAATTAGATAACATCTACGGAGGGGATTCCTACCAAATCATAAATTGGAATTATCTGTTCTTCATTCTTCCGATTCTACTGATATTATTTTTTGCAACTATTTATTGGTTTGGGGGCCGTAAAACGCTAGTGAAAAAAATACTGACACACGAGTCCTTAGCCGCCCTTGGTTTTATATCCCCATGGCTTATCGGTTTTTTACTTTTAACAGCAGGTCCGATACTCGTATCAATAGTCTACAGTTTTTGTCGTTATGATGTGCTACACCCTGCAGAATTTGTAGGCCTTGAGAATTATGTTTCTCTTTTTTCCGAAGATCTTTTGTTTTGGAAATCACTTGCGAATACAGCTTACATGATGATCGGAGTTCCTTTAGGCATGGCCGCAGGATTAGCAATAGCTATGTTGTTGAATACCGAGATCAGGGGTATGAGGATTTATAGAACCATATTTTATCTACCTGCCATCGTACCGGTCGTTGCCAGCGCAATACTATGGATTTGGGTTCTAAATCCAGAAGTAGGCTTAATTAATTCATTTCTTCGAATGATCGGAATAGCTGACCCTCCAAATTGGTTGCAGAGCGCTTCTTGGGGTTTAGGGTCGAAAAGCGCGATCATACTTATGGGATTGTGGAGTGCTGGGTCGGGAATGATCATTTGGTTAGCTGGGTTAAAGGGAATCCCGGACCATTTGTACGAGGCTGCCGAAATAGATGGAGCAGGTGCCTTCACAAAGTTTTTCAGCGTGACTCTTCCCATGTTGTCACCATATATATTTTTCAACCTAATCATGGGCATAATAGGGACAATGCAAGTATTTACCCAAGCGTATATTATGACAGAAGGAGGACCTGACGATTCCACTCTTTTCTATGCCTACTACCTTTTCAATAATGCTTTTCGCTACTTTAAAATGGGTTATGCTTCAGCTCTTGCCTGGATTTTATTTTTAGTAATTTTAGCCCTCACGTTATTACAGCTAAAGCTTGCACCTCGCTGGGTCCACTACGAAGCCGACTGATTATGAACTGGTTATTTTCAGCATTGGCTCTGACTATCGAGTTATTCATAGCAATTCTTTTTGCTTTTCTAATCTTTTATGGCGACGTACTAAGTGCGTGGCAAGATCTCGCAATTTTATTTGTCATTATCTTACTCGGTAACTTATTAATCACGGCCAAGTTACAAGCAAGGAAAATATTCAAATTTTGTGTTCACCTTGCCCTCATCGAGGGATCTGTTTTATTTGCATTTCCTTTTATTTGGTTGCTTAGCACAAGCATGAAATATGACGAAGAGCTTTTTCTTTATCCACCACGTTGGCTACCGACTATACCAAGTAACGTTATTGACTCGCCATATTCCACAAATGAATCGATTCGACGAGCCGACCGGCCAACCCAATTTAGCAAAGAACAATGGCGTAAATTCCAAAAACGAGCCTCAGAAAGTCTGTTCAATACCGCAAAACCGAACCTACCAAAAAATTGGGAAGATACACCACCATTAAATAAATCACTCGGAAATGCTCTTTTCCACGTTGCAGCTCGGAGCATTCCTCCAAATGAATGGGATATCAATAATGAAAACCTTGAAACCGCTTTAATTAAGCACGTTAATCTGTCTGCCATCCGAGATGCAATAGCGACCATATACCGAGGCGTCGCATTCCGAGCTCCCCTCATACTAAAAACTAATCAACAAGTTTTTCCCACCCAGCCGAGCAGTAACACCTGGAACACAGAGGGGAGCGAAAACTGGCTGAGACCCCCTGATGAAAATGACGCACGAATTTTGCAATATTCATTCTCAAATTCTAAAATCGCAAAAATCATAGGACGATTCCATGTGGATATTGAGAATGAAAACTTGCTTGGATTTACGTTGCCTATTCGAGGAGACAGATCGTGGCACAGCATCAATATAGCAACTGAATGGGCCGGAATCCGTTATGAAACGGAAGACCCTTTATATTTGGGTAAACACCGTTGGCAAGAACTCAGTTTCAAGATAGCAGATCGCGATGACCGTGACGAACGAGAATTGGGCATATGGCCTCTTGTAAAGTCAGACAATCAACAAGACGTAAATAGCAACGAAAACCAATTAGTAATCGATATCAAAATTGAATATGCTTCACATATAAGTGCCATTTTCCGTAAATACATAGATAGTTACTACAACGCCTATATCGCGACGGAACACCGCTGGTCTTATGTCTATAATAGCATCTTTCTAACGATTATGTCGATCATCGGACAAGTCTTGAGTTGCTCGCTTGCGGCTTATGCTTTTGCTCGTCTTCATTGGCCCGGCCGTGACATGATATTTGGCTTATTGCTGGCAACCATGATGTTACCAGGCCAGGTTACGATGATTCCGGTATTTATGATTTTTCGAATTCTTGGGTGGTATAATACCTTAGAAGCCTTATGGGTTCCTTCTTTTTTCGGGTCAGCATTTTTCATCTTTATGCTGAGACAATTTATGCGAGCTATACCCACAGACTTGGAAGATGCTGCTAAAATTGATGGTTGTGGTTTCTTGGGTATTTATTGGAGAATCATTCTCCCCCTTACCCGACCTGCAATCGCGGCAATTTGCGTTTTCACATTTATGAACACTTGGAATGATTTTATGGGACCCCTTATTTATATCAACGACCAACGCTTATACCCTCTGGCTTTGGGTTTGTTCGATTTTCGGTCTGAACACGGAAGCGAATTTGGGATGCTAATGGCCGCTTCTGCTCTAATGGCAATACCTGTAATAGTTATATTCTTTGCTGCCCAGCGATATTTCATCCAGGGCGTTACCTTAACTGGCATGAAAAGTTAATACAATAAGCTCGCGCCCTTAATCAGATACCTAACAGGAAAACAATGACTATTTCTGATGCTCATCCAGATATGAATCGTCAATTAGAATTCTTCCCAACAAGAAACAACGACCCAAAAAAATTGACACCTGAACAAATCGAACACTTCAATAAGTGGGGATACATATTCCCATTAGATGTGTTTAATCAAGAAGAAGCCGAAGCAAATCGTGCCTACTTTGAAGATCTAATGCATAAAGCAAGTAAAGCAGGGCACAACAATTATTCCATTAATGGGTGGCATGTTCATTGTAAGGGGATTTACAGTTTACTGTACGAACCGCGAATCTTAGATTATGTAGAGGATTTAATTGGCCCCGACATAATAAGCATCATGACGCATTTTTTCAGCAAAGAGCCACATGATAAAAAACAGGTTAGTTGGCATCAGGACGCATCATATTGGCCACTTACTCCCAGTAAAGTAATCACCGTCTGGCTTGCGATTGACGACGTGGATGAACACAACGGCCCCATGACCGTAATTCCCGGATCGCATATTCATGGACAAATCCCTTTTGAAAATAGCTCTAAAGAAGAAAACAACGTACTGGGACAAAGTGTACATAACCCTGAAGGTTGGGGAAAATCAAAGGTCCCCTTTACTCTGCGGTCGGGTCAAATTTCAATACATACAGACCTGTTACTACACGGATCCGAAACAAATCGGTCAAACCGCAGAAGATGCGGTTTGACTCTCCGCTACATGCCGCCCGACGTCCGCACAACAAATCCCGACGAAGCTCTATGCTACATCTGCCGAGGAGCAAATACAAAAGGATACTGGAAAAACTGGCCTACACCTTCAGGTGAATACATACCAAATCAATAAACTACGCTCACGACACCTTGTCGGTAATAATCAGCTGCATCCGCTTCCACTTTTAGTTGATACACGTAGAAACCCGGCTGAACCACCTTCCCGTATCGATCTCGACCATCCCATATCCGCAAAAATCGACCACTATTATCACTACCTGCAAAGCCGCGCTGAATTCTATTTCCCAGAAGGTCGAAAATATCAAAAGAAACTGGGGCCGGTCGGGTAAGACGCAACAAATTGTAAGAAATCAACAGTTCGTCGTTCACTTCATCGCCATTTGGCGAAAATATTTCTGACGATGTCCGAAAAGTATCGACCAGGGGACTATTTCTTGGCTCCAAACGCACAGATAATGTCGAACCTGGCGAACGAGGATCAACATCAGCAATCTGGGCAAACTGGTAAATCATCTCACGCTCGGTTACAGTAGCGCGCTCATCTATAGCCTGGACGCGGAAAGATGTGCCATCTGCAAAAATTCGAGCGCGAAAAAATATCTCGATAAAACTGGCACTCGGGTCTATCCGATCCCAAAGCTCTATATCAAACCCCTGCGAATCACCCAATCTGGTGGTAAAAAAAGCCTCTCGATCCTTAACAAGGACGCGATCGACCCCAACAATTTCAGCAACCGTGCCAATACGTAGCCTTCTAAAACCCGATGTCGGAATATTACTATTTTCTTCGGCATTTACCCGAATAGATAAAACAAACTCTGTCTCTTCACCGGGATTGGATACTTGAGGATCGATTTCAGCTTTTATATTCTGCGCCAACGGCCAACTGGTGTAATCAAACTCAATTGTTTCTATTTTCATCCCCGGCTCGTTCCACAATACACGGAACTGTATATATTCTTTGGGTGATGGTGAAATAATCTGCCCATCAGTGACCGCTTCCCAAGCACTCCATTCAGGATTAGGTAAAACAGGACCTTGTTCCGCTTCACCGCGTTCAACATCGCTCAGCGTAACAATATTTTCCCATCCAAGCCTCGTGACCTCACGGAGTGTCTGGGATTTTGTTAATCTCAAAAAATATTGTAACGGATTCGGATCGGGGCCCGTACGGGTTTGTAGTATAATCGGCAATGCATCAAGCGGTTGACCATTTATTCGAACCCGGCCCCAAACTGGGAATCCACCTGGGACCGAAATGGGTTGTGACATAAATTCGGCCCGCGCCACATTACCGTTTGCAATGACCTCGATCTCAGCAATTTCCCACGGCCGTTCGTTTAACGTCTCGATACGAATATGACGCATTTCCTTGTCATCACGTGGCTGGTTCGGTAAAGGCCAGATGACCACACTCTGCGTGTTTGGACTATTTTGATTTGCATAAATTAGAAAGGGACTACCAAAAGGCTCAAGTGCTATGCCACCAATGGGAGCAAAGCGGCTCGGGAATTTCTTATCCGATCCCAAAGCAAATGCCTGTAAATAAAGGTCTCGATGCTCCTTATCCAGCCTGGGGAAAAATCTGATTTGCTGAACGCCAAAATGCCCACCCAAATCGATATATAGTGACGAGTGTCTCGACAGTCCTATTTCATCGGGGTTAAAAGCCGTGTTTTCATCTCCGTCGAATGCCTTTCCCATAGACTCATGAATTGAAAAATCAAGGGTTGTTCGTCCAAATGAGTCCGTAACTTTTTCCGTCGAAAAAACATGCCCACCTCGCGCCAATACTTCCGGGGCAATATTCTCACCCTCCCGAACTTGCCATGTCCAAATAGAATCACGAGAAATACTAAGTTTACTGAATTTCTCCATAATCGCTGGCCACGGCGTTCCACCATAACCCACCACAAGTTTTTCTCCTGCCGTAGCATTAAATACGAAACAGAATAAAAGTAAAATTGATTTGCTATTCATGGACCAGCCACATAAGTCCCACGTTCACGTAACGCTGGGATAATTTTTGTACGCGAATCGATTGAAAGTGGGTTCCGTCGTATCCAGATACTCTTTATTCCTTCGATTTCTAATAAGGGAGATAAATCTACCACCTCATTACCCGTCAGATTAAGTGTTATCAATTGATTCATAGTTGTTAAAGATGAAACATCAGAAATTGAATTCTCCGCTAAATTTAAAAATTCTAATTTTATTAAGGGAGATAAATGAAGCACGCTTGACAAATCTGTATTCGGCAAACTTAGGCTAGTCAAATTTTTCAAACTGCCAATAGGCACAAGGTCGCTAATCGCTGTGTCTCTTATCGTTAACATTCTTAGGTTTGTAAGTAACGAAAGAGGCGTCAAATCAGAAAATGGTATAGCGGAGGGTTCCGATGGGAGAAAGCGAATAAATAGGGACTCCACATTTACTAAACGACCCATTCCATTTAGTGACTGTATAGGCCCAGTAGCGTTGAACAAAGTCAGCTTTTCAAGCAATTTATCGACTAGTGGACCTTTAACTCTACCTAAAGCCCTACGAATATCTTCTTCTAGCGCTGGATCAAACGGATTTTCATACGGTTCATAATAGTGTACTCGAACTCCACGATCTTCAAAAATATTTAGTTGCCTTAGGTCATCCAGTGGGTTACCCGAAAGCTCCAGATCCGTGAGTAGTCTAAGGCCCCGAAGGGGCTCTAACGTGTTTACCTTGTTATTGTCCAAGCTAATCAACCGTAATCGACGCAAATCACTCAACGGAGCGAGATCCTGCACCTGGTTATCACGAAGATTCAAATAGGTCAACAAAGACAAACCATGCAACGACTCAATTTCATCCAATTGATTTGATGAAATATCTAGAGAATACAATCGATTCAATTCAGACAACGCATCCAACGAAGAGACTATGTTGTCGGACAAATCGAGGTGTTGCAATTTTTCCAAAGATGCAAGCGGTGTGATATTCGAAATAAAATTTGCGCCGAGGTTAAGACGTCGCAATCCGGACATCTGCTCTATACCTCGTAGATCTTCAATCGACAATTCTGTTCCATTAAAAATTTCAATCTGTGATAGATCTTCTTGCAACAACACTCCTTGTTTTTGATCAAGCAAATCGCGTACGGCAAACTCGAGCGATGCATCGGCAAAGGTCGTATGATCAAACAAACTTTCAGAAGTCACTCCAGTCGGCGGAGTTGGAGCTTCTTGGCAAGCTAAAAAAATAAAGTTGGCAATGGTTAGCCGTGTAACAAATTTTATCATCACAGCTTTTACACTCAGGAAAGAATCAAATGATCGAAAAATATATTCGTACATAATCCCACTCCAAACGCACGTAATCGATAATACATCCTTGCCAAAATAATACCGCTGTCATCTATCTCTCTACTCCAGCAAAAACTGTTAAGAAACCCCTTGTACTGGTAGTAGTTCCTTCAACTTCAGATGTCTCTCTGCTCACAGAAAATCCCAGAACTGTTGTTAGTCGATAACCCTGATAATCTGAGACATCCGTTAATTGAACAAGCCCCGTTAACTCGCTGTAGGTATCGTCTGCTCTTGGGGGTGTCGGACTCTGTAGTTGTCTAAATGAATGATATTCTATTCCGGTCTCTATGTTAGTCGAGTACATAACAGGCACTTTAGCAATCAACATCACCACCTCACTCAGTTCTCGGCGGGTTGCTTCTCCGGCATTAAAAGAGGAAAAACGAAGAAATTCACTCTTCCAAGCGGGTATAAGCATCATTTTACCGATATTCATACGATATTCAACTTTATTTATGAGCCCGACAAAAGATGTTCGATCACTCATATCACGCAAATCCAATGCACGTTTTTTATCTAACTGATAATACGTTTGCCATCGAAAAATATTCTTTAATTTTAAACCTGGCTTAGGGTCTAAATCAAACCCCATCCACGTCGTGTTTATGACAGTATTTCTCGCCGGCAACGCATCCCGAACTGGACGAAGTTCTCCACGAGAATTGGGCGGCTGCACCCACTGAATCAAATCGTTTCGTATCGTATCTTCTACTTTTCGCAAATCCTGATAAAAACGTAAGCGGCCCCAGGACATATTTTGATCACCATTGAGCAAAACATACGTCGCCAAATTTTTCCGTTTGTCAGACAACTGTCTAATATGTTGCTGACCTATTGTAACCCTCCAATTCGGATAAACATAACGTCCTAAGTATACGTTAAATCCACGGCGGTCACGTTTGTAAGGCAAGTCGGCAAGCTCATCATTTTCAAATCTATCTATTGTTGCGTTATGATTCATATCGACACCGTAAAGAAATTCAGGTCGGTCCGTATGAAACCTCAAGAACGGCTCTTCATAATCGGGAATCCGGTTCGGACTATCGTTGCTATCATTTTGATTAAAATCTGAAATGAAATCATTGTTTTCATCTAGGCCTGGAAAAATACTCATGTCTCCACTCGTCCAACCGCGACGGCGCCAGTCCGGATCCCTATCCTGGTCATCATTATCATCCACAAATTCATAAAGTTTTCGATTGTCCGCATAATCAACAATGCCCGTCTCCTGTACTGTACGAAAAGAGGTAGCATAATTCGATGGCGTATAGAATGTTTCAGCATGCATAAAATATGGATACACATTCCGCGATAGATTAGCCATCCAAGCCGTAGACTTCTCTCCGCTTACTGTGTGTTTCTTAAGATTTGGATTCGGAAATTTGTTCCATCGATGATTAACGTTGACTTCCATATAGGCATCAAATCCATCTAAATCTGTAAACTCTAATGTAAATCCGGCTATTTGATTGGCTGTTGGCAATCCATAGTCAAAAACCAAAACACGCTGGTTGGATGAGTCACGTACATTCCCCGGTGCTTGAGCAACCGGTATGAATACCCTTCTCAAAAATATATCCGTTTGTAAATCCGAACTCACCTCTATGGCAAAATCGTTGGCAACCACGAGTTCCAATTGAATCTTTGATATCTCTGCCGGATCAGGCCCAGAATATGTTCGATCTAACAAATCGTAGCGTAACAGAATCTTTTCACTCCCGTCGGCAGCAATATAGCCTTTCCGAAGAAAGCCACCCTCAACGATAGCACGAAAACCTATTTCGGATCCCCGCGTCAAATTTCCATCCAAATCCCAGATCAAAATATCAGCATCAAATAAAGACCCACCACCTACCCCATCTTCTGGCGAATCATCTCTGATCAATACTTCTATAAAAGTTAAATTTTCCAGGTTCTGAGATCCGGTCAAACTTCCTTGAAAAAAATTACCCGATAGGGCATTATTTTGCGTCTGCGAATGATGGGCATTAATAAATGTACCCCCTACCTTCGCGAAATCTCCAACCTGAACCTCTACTCTACCGCCCATCATATTTGTGTTATCCGTACGAGCCGTGGCTGACCTACTGCTACCAGCACCTTCAAACGGATTAGGCTCATTAATCCTTGATAGCAACATCGTAGCAGAATATTTGTCTGTAGCAAAGTCGAGTTGGACACCATTAAACCTAGGCTTTGAAAAAGTCATCGGAGTCAGGGTAGTTCGAATTTCGTTACCCACCGTTACCGCATAGTGATATTCACCTTTATGGTCCGATGCAATCACAACATTATTAAACCACGATTGGAAGCGACTGTCCTTGTAAAGGGTTGATCCAAATGGTTGAGGATTCTCTTGTCGCCAGTCAAAAATAAGCCATCCACGATTCAAAAAATTCCCGAAGAGATCGTAGAAGTAATAGCCCTCTATTGAAGTTGATACATATCTCTGATAATTCTCACGAGCGTAATTTGAATACTCCCATTGCTTCCAACCATAATCAGCATACAATTCCTGCGGAATGAACCACTTCCGTACCGTTGGGTCCAAAGCATCAAAAAGAACTCCGGGGCCCGTGGGCTCAAAAGATACCTTACCACCACGTTTTACATTACCCAATCGAGAACCATAATTTTGAGCGAGAGACGCTTCTGCACTACACAAGACAACAACAAGTAAGCATAGCCATTTAGAAATGCATTTTCTAACGAGGATATTTTTTTTTCTTCTTATCATTTATTCATTCCAAAAGACACAACTGACCTCGATCTATTTACAAAATTTTTCCACAATTTACCAAACGAACCTACTACATCAATACACTACAGCCACTGAACCCATATGAACTTCATCAAATGCATCCGATTCCACGCGCAGCGACCATACATATATTCCCGGCGACAAAACATTCCCATGGTCCTCTCTTCCATTCCAAGTGAAGTTAGCCGGACCTATCCCTAAATCACGGTCAAAAACGGTGTATACCGCTCGCCCTGATAAATCAAAAATTTCAAACGCAACAGGAGCCGACTCGGTAATTTGTAATATATTAAAATAAACGTCTATCTGATCATTAATACCATCTTCATTGGGAGTTATAAACTTAGAACTGAGACTAATTTCGCCCACCAACTTACCAATCTGCGGCTTGGGAATTGAGACGGCCAGACTAGACAACGCCGCATCATCACCAGGCCCAAAATCAACTGCGTTTCCACTCTCAACCCTCTGGGGCACCGAAGGAGCCATGCTATTACTGACTCTACTACTAAACGTGGTCCCGAACCGAAATATGGGCAGATCAAAAGTAAACTCTAAAACTGCTGTATCATGAGTAACTATAGGGAAAGAAATGGCAAAACCTTCCTCGGTAACTGATTCGACCAAATATGAAATCAACTCACCATCGAGCTTAACTTCCCGAATTTCCGTTGCTTTAATGTTGGTATCTACCTCAAGACGATCATACCCGTAAATTGGTAATTCATTGCCATCAACGTCTCGATATCTATCTAAACGAGCGGCATAACGAAACGTTGCTGGGGCCTCAGCCGACATTAACCGTGGGAAAACTTCTCCAACCACTCGGTCTGCCAATGGCGGAGAAAGAAAATCAAATTCAAACTGCTCCATTTCACGTGTCCGAAAAAGCTCACCCTGAAAATCGAATTGAAATTGAACATATTCTCTTGGCGTAGGGGCTGTTATAATCTGTCCGTTACCTATAGGACGCCAAGTGCTCCAATTCTCTTCATCAATAAAAATCGGTCCACGGTCAAACGGATCCAACGCAAAAAATGCATCCGGTCCTATATCTATATAGGTTCGTATTGGGTTACCATTCAAATCAACTCCTCTTTCCACCCGATTATAACTCAACGGTGTGGAATCTAATCCAGTTCTCACTCGGGCAGTAAGTGAAGAAAACGCAGAATCACCATACGCTTCTTCCTGCCAACGCACTGGGCCGATCGTTGCTCTCTGCCCCAAATCTATTATATCGGTCAAATAGGTCGCTCGCTGCAAAAACCCAGTGCCATAAACCTCAATCTCATCTATTTCGAACGGAATATTTGCCAACGATTTCAGTTTCAACAAACGAACATATTGTGGAGGCACTTTGATATCAACAATGGGATCTTCATTCTCAACATTCCTAACAAGTAAAATATCGGGAGTAACTATACTTGTTCTCTGTGGGTTAATCCATAATTCGAATGCACGTAGGAAATCATTCTGAAATGGATGTGTCGGTGTCTGCACTATCGTATTCCTTGGATAGAAACGAACTCTTTCAACTCCAACCGGCGTATTAAAATCCAGAATAACCCTTACATTTCGGGCATTCACGTCGGGTTCAAAGGGAGTCGGTTTCCTAGTAAATGCGACCGTAGGACTTTGGTTGACCATACCAAAGAGATCCTCATTAAAAAGAAACCCGAGGTCTGGAGATGTTATTGATCCGCCACCTGATAAAACCCGCGCTGACACATTCTCCCCAGTCTCAAAATAAAGGGGAGTTATCCACCCAGGGCGTCTATCATATTCGATTGAATAATCCGGAGAATTTGTCGTATCTATTTTTCCATTATTAAAGACCTTAGGGTCAATCCCGTTACCACCATAGCGCCACGACGTGGAAAGAGAACCAAGGACAAAAGTATTTGCCCGCTGGGCAAAAATTAACGTGGGCAAACAAATAAATAGAAGGAGGCATACAAAATTAATCATTTACCTAGACCTGCATTCATAGAAATAAATAACAAACTTGCATTCTCATTCGGATTTAATTTGAGATCCTTTTGAGAGACTTGCGCACCTACCCTGGTAACTAATTGATAGCCTTGATAAGCAACACGGTTTGTCAGTTGAGCTAATACAGTCCAAGATCGAAAATCTTCACCAATCTCTTCCCGCGCACCATCGATCATCCAAAACCAAGACCGCTCTATTCCAAGTTGGAACTCACTGTCAAACAATTGACGGCCGTAACGTGGGAAATAAGCAACGCCTGTAGCTTCTGCAAAAAGAGGCTGTGACCATAAAAAAAACAGCGTCTGTTCCAAGCTTTCCGCCTCATCCAGCCTCGTGGTAAATGGTCGGTCCTTGCGATATTCACTTTTCCAACGAGGCTCAAGAACGGATAATCCTATTGGTAGACTCCATTCAGCCTTGTTTATCACTCCAAAGAAACCACTATTGCGACGCGCGGAAAAACCAAAAAGATCATATGACTTTGACTTTTTCTGAAAAGCTCCGTCAAACTTTACCCGATGTAACATTCGTATCCCAGGACCAATAAGCATATCTAAATCACTATAGAATATCGTCTTCCATGTATCCTTATATGATTTTTGGTCCAGCACTTCGCGCATCCTTCCCGGCGAACCAATTGGCTGAAACCACATCCAAAGATCATCAGAAATATCATCATTTACGGAAGCACCATGAACAAAAAATCGCAACCGATTACCCTGTATACGATGCTTCCAACTAAGCTGACCATACAACGATTGAGTCACCCCATCCGCTGAGATCAAATTTATTTTCTGATGTCCTAACATCATCGATACGTCGGGCCCAACATTGATTTTTCCGTACGCGTTATATCCGCTATGATCGGGTTTGTAAGGATAATCCGGTAACGCATCATTCTCAAAGCGATCAATCACCCCGTTATGGTTCATATCAGGCCCAAACAGAAACTCGGGGCGATCGGAACGAAAACGTAAGAAAGGCTCCTCGTAGTCAGGAAATGAATTCCTGTTTTGATTGTGATCATTAATAAAATCACCATTTTCATCAAACCCCGGCCACGCAACGTCGTTCCATTTCTGATCGCGAACAATATTTCCCGAACGCCTTTCAAGGTCAGGACGTTGCCATTCGGGTCGCGCATTGAAGTCATCGTCATCGTCAACAAACTCGATAACCTGGGGGATAGGATCCTTATATCGAATACGCCCTTCCTTGTCCACAAGCCAATGACTTGTCCTATATTCATCTTCTATACGAAAAACTTCAGCGAAAAATCCCCATGGATCATGATTCCAATCCAATTGTAAATAAGAAGCGAGCCCATCGATAGAGTGGCCATGGTGTGATTTAGCCACAGAGTTAGGAAAGAAAAAATGACGTCTGCCTAACACTGTTTCTCCACGCAAGGACAAGTTATTCCAATCTATTAAATCCCCATTTATTCCAATTAATTCTGTAGCAGTAGGAAGGCCATAATCAATTTCGACAAATCGAGTGTTCGAGTTGTCTTGAACATTTCCAGAAGCACGAATCACGGGAAGAAAAATTATTTCAGGATTAAAGCGTTCCCCGTCCGTCTGTAAATTTGACGCAAGTTCAATCCTATAATCGTTTGCAACTGACATTTCAAAGGTAGCCCGTGTTAAATCCGCTGCTGTAATGTCACCAAATCTAAAACGCGTTAAATCATATTCTAATACAATATCCTCTGCATCTTGAGCTATAAACCGCCCGCCCTGATTACCGCCCCCTTTTATTTTGGGAAGAAGATCTACTTCTCGCCCCCGATAAACCTGGCCGTCTAAATCCTCTATGACAATCTCATAATCTGCAAGCACCGCAGGTGTGGATCCTTTACCAGGAGAATCGTCACGAAGGCGCACCCATAACTTTTCAAGAGTCCTATTCTGTTGGGTAGATAACGTTCCCCGTAGCGGATTGCTACTGTTCATCTGCAATTCAGTCTGGGTGTTATGGGCATTAACATAGCTCAAACCCAAACGACTACCACCAATATTTAATTCAGTATGTAATCCTACCATCTGCGTAACATCCGTGCGCTCTTCCCCATCCGGTGCCGAAGGCCTGGATAAAAGCAGGGTAGTTAGTAGGCGATCGTTATTATAGTCCATACGGACGCCGTTAAAGCGGGGCTTGTACAGGGTTAGTGGTGTAAAAAACGTGAAGATGTCATCGCCAACCATAAGACGATAATTACTACCTTCACGACGATCACCGGAAACGACAAGACGTCCAAAAAACCGTTGGTAGGCGTTGTTCCCTGCATCTTTATCTATTCTACTGCCCCGAGGTAAAGGCTGTTCTTGACTCCAGTTGTAGACCATCCAACCCCTACCCAAGAAAGTTCCAAATGTATCGTAAAAACTTCGGCCCTCGAGTAAGTTGTCTACGTATCTTGTATACGGCTCTGTAGCGTAACGCGTAGTAGATTGATACCACGGCTGCATGTACGTCTCGGGAATATGTCGCGGTCCATACCACTTATGTATTGCGGGCTGGTTATAATCGATTTCGAATCGATTCCCGTATGGGTTAAGTGTCTCAAGGCCCCAATATTGGGAATTTTCCATATAACTTTGAGACCAGCTAATGGCAGAATTCATCAAAAGACAAAGAAGTAATTTACAAGAGAAATTCATTAGTATACCACATTTACCAAACGAGATAGGATGGTCCCCTCGGCCATACTGTCCGTTTCAATATTTATGCGTATCAGATACACTCCAGGCAGAACCTTGTGACCCTTCCTATCCTTACCGTCCCAATCAAATTCGTGCTCGCCACTGGGAAAATCGCGCTCGATACTGAGGTCACGAATCAGACGCCCCTCTAAATTATGTATCTTCACCTCTATCTTTTTACTACCCTCTAAGTGAAAGACCACCATTTTGATGGACAGTTCATCATTAATCCCATCATCGTTCGGCGTTAAAATATTTGGGTCCACAACAACTTCTTCCAACAATGCGTTATTTTTAAGACGCGAAACGACGGAAAGACTTTGCGTAGCTACAATATTAGTCGCATCGCCACTCACCACTTCTTGTTCTAAATCCGGCCTAAGATCGCTCTGAAGTCGAGCACTAAATACAGTGCTCTGCAAAAATAATTTAGTATCGAAGCGAAAAGCATAGACCTGTCCACCCCTCTCAATTGGCTCATCAAATCTAACTTCAACCGCCCCTTCCTCTCCTGAGTCTACCGACACCTTTTTCCCCGGCCACAACTGTATACCACCACCAAACCTCAATTCTTCATCTGTCCCAACATCGACTCGAGATAAATTCAAGGGTTCCGACGATGTCGAACGAAGTATGACCCGGTTAAATCCCGGATTATTGTCGCCAAAAATCGGCCGAATATACAATGTAAAGTCGTTATACTCCCCTGGCTCTACGCCTCCAACAGGATAAATTTCTCCGAATGCGGTATCAACCAACGGTGGTACAAAGTGAAGCCTCAAAGAGCGTAGCCAGGCGCGCTGCAACGGCTCGCGCGACAATAAACGTAATTGGACTCGTGCCAAGGGCCTTGGAGAAGGCGACTTAAACGCTTCGCCTGAAGTCACATACGGCTGACTCCAATTGCTCCAATCTGGACCAGTAATTTCTTCAAAAATTGGGGGCGGGCGAGGTGTCTGTTCGGTGTCTGGTAAACGTCTCCACAAATCTTCTGAAATTTCACGGCCGTTCATGGTAAAATAATGAGGCTCCAACGTAACTTTTTCACCTGTGCGCGTTCGCACTTCAATACGAGTATTAGGCGGAGCTTCACCCTCCCATGTGATTTTTTCAAATAGACGCGAACGTCCTAATCGTATAAATGGTGACTCCAAAGTAATTTCAGAAACGTAACCTTCACCATATGCTTGTATCTCGCTAAGCCTTCCCTTTTCAAAACGAGAGCCACTAAACCTCAATTGGCGCAATTCAATATAACGGACTTCTTGTCGAGGAAAGGGCTCTTCGACATGTAGAAAACGCTCTAAGTTCCGACGTTCATCAAATGTTTTCCAAACGAAATTACCCGCTGGATCAACCCTGCCATCCGAGATCCGCAATTGATATGCAAAGGGTGGGCGATCTGGGCTAAGAAGTTTGATACGGTCTAACCAATATTTAGCACCCAAATCAATCTCTACTTGATTTTCATCCTGAACAGGGTCATAAAACAACATATCTTTGTTGCTGGAAAATAGACCGTCTGTAAAAGTCCGGAATAGCAAGAAATCATATCTACCAATAGCTAATGCTTCGCGCTCTTGCTCAGACTGCGTTATAGAAATGATATTCTCACCAATTGCATTTATTTCCACTTCACACAAACGAGGCCTTTCCCGTCGAAAATAAATGACCGGCCCTTTTTCCTCATTTGCAAGATCAGTATATACTTCCGCACTGACCGGAATGAGTCGGCCACTTGATGTCTCAAGAAAATAATCTATTGCGCCTCTATCCTCATCAGGCAGTCCATTATATCTATCTTCTGATATTTCCTCGGCCCGAAGCCCCTGTGTAGCCAGGACATCAATCCGCATTTTCTGAACAATAGCTCCCTCGATACCCTCCGCTACTTTTCGCCGAGGGCTGAGTTCAAATGTAAATTCGCGCTCTCCAGAAAGGTTACGCACAAGACCCACTCGGGAGAAAACTTCTCCCGACCGCCCACCAGATACAGAGCCATCGGAAACCAAAATGCGGAATTGTCTAAAAGGATCTCCTTGACCCTCCTCCGCAAAACGAACAACGATACTCTCAGCGACAAGGGCTCGTTGCAAATCAATTTCGAAAGACCAAGACGAAATTTCATCTTCGATACTTGGTTCCCAATAGGTTGTGTTGTCCTGGTCAATAGCAAACAGAGCATTCTCCGAATTACTATTCGAACGTGCAATCGCTATTACTGAGTCTTCTTCAGAATTATAAATGGCGTTCATTCGGCCGCTCAGCATACGCGGTATAATCGTCCCGTCTTCACGTATTATGCAAGCACCTGTTGGAGCATCCCAAACCGACCAATCTGCCTGAGTCTGAATGACAACGCGGTCCTGAAGTAGCTCGTATCCCTGCGGCGTCTCTTCTTCAACTTCTTGGCTTAGAACGGAATTCACGCTCAGCCAAACAATCGATTGAAAAATAATTATTGGCCTAGCGTGTTTTGCCCTCCCACTCCTTATATATTTAATTAAAAATTTTTTAAACATTATATTGAATATTCAATTTAGAACGCGTGGAAGTTTCGAATCAAAAAAGAATTCGGGAACAGAGGTTGATTTGATATTAATCGTTTCTCTTAATTTGCAAGTTGAAATATTTATGAGGCTTTCTTCCTACATCTGGGCCAATAATGTGTGGAAGAACTTAAAATGAATAACCAATATAATATATTACCATCTCGGTCACATGACTAATCCAATTGATCCTAAATTATTTCCCACAGATTTTGTCTCGAGGCTCGAACTAATTTTCCCTACGAAACAATTAGACTCGGTGTTAAGAACATTTGCCCAACCCCCGAAAACAGTATTCCGATGTAACAATATAAAAAATGCAACAGAACAATTACCCGATCTATTAGCTCAATCAGGAATAAAATGTACTCCATTGAATAGGATAAAGGGCGCGTTCTCTGTGTCGGAGAATCAACGTCGGGCTCTCACCGAATCAACGGCCTGCATGGAAGGTCGCTTATACATACAAAACCCTTCTAGCATGCTACCCCCGATGATATTAAGTCCGAAACCCGGAGAAGAAGTCTTAGATCTTGCGGCTGCACCCGGAGGCAAAACAATTCATATGGCGGATCTCATGCAAAATAATGGAAGAATCGGAGCAGTAGAATCTGTTAAAAAACGATTTTTCCGATTAAAAGAGAATATTGAGCGAGCAGGCGTAGATATCGTGACAACATACTTAAAAGATGGTCGCTCTGTGGGACGACAATGTCCTGAACGCTTTGATCGAGTCCTCTTGGATGCACCCTGTACTGGAGAAGGCCTGTTTAATCTAAGCAACCCCAAGACCACCGCCTTTTGGAGCGAGAAGAAAATACGTGAAATGGCAAGGAAACAGCTTGGACTATTTCATTCTGCTATACAATCTTTAAAAATAGGGGGCACATTGGTCTATTCGACCTGTACATTTGCTCCCGAAGAAAATGAAGCTATCGTCGATCAAATCTTGAAAAAATATGGCACTGCAATTGAAGTAGTTGAAATGGAAATACCTGAACCAGACACCGAAAAAGGCATCAGACAATGGCGAAACATTCAATTTAACGAACAGGTCACCCGAGCTCGTCGAATCGTCCCAGATGGCCTATATGAAGGATTTTTCATTTGTAAATTGGTAAAAACAAACGTCACCCATCCTGTATAGAGAAGCCTTTAATTCCGTTTTAACCCCAAAAACAAAACACGCCCAGCGGCTGGTTCAAAAAATCGATTCCCGAAAGCATTGGGAACAATAGACCCGTTGTAACGAACATTAAAAATATTATTTATACCAACAAAGATTTGTCCCTTACCTAAAGAATAGCTTAAGCGTAAATCCGTTCGTCTATAGCCCTTATTGAAATAATTATACTCTTCATCAGACCCATTAACTAAAGGACCGTTATAATCATTTGCATAATATCGAGAAACCACTTCCCAGTCTATGCTGACATAAAACCTAGAATTAAGATAGTATTTGGCAGATGCATACGTTCGATGCGGGGGCAAGCCTGGAACTCTGTTTCCTGACAGTTGCACTTGGTTTAAAGTATAATCAATAAATTCGAAATTAGAATAAGTGTAGGCATATTGTAATCCGAAATATCTTGTGGGCTTATATTTTATGATCCATTCTATCCCTCTGTTCAACGCTACACCGACATTACGGAAATACGTCTCCTCACTATCTGCATTATCGGTTTGGAACGGGACCAACATATCTTCCATCTTCATCCTATACACGCTCC
>CEUA01068145.1_pt1 | contig 35621 bp, 33 predicted proteins | sample 361541 | NCBI WGS metagenome assembly CEUA01 (sample SAMEA2623079, study PRJEB7988) | marine metagenome | isolation source: saline water (ENVO:00002010), including
AATAGGCGGGTTGTTGATTGTTATTTTTGCTGGATGGATTATTAAAGAAGAAAGATTGTCTATGCAGCTCGATAAATCTAAAGGTTTTTGTTTCAAATTGTGGCTTTTCCTTTCTAAATATATAGTTCCAGCAGCAGTTTTAATAATTTTTGTTAGATCTATAGGCATTCTTAGTTTATAGATGCTAAAAGCTATCAAAAAAAAACGAATAGTCCCTTATTCTTCACATCAAATGTTTGATCTTGTAGATGATATAGAGCAATATCCAAGTTTTTTGCCATGGTGTAGAAAATCCCACATTCATAAAAGAACTGACAAAGAGGTTGAAGCAAGCTTAATAGTTGGCTTTAGAGGGATCGATAAGACTTTTTCTACTAGAAATATCCTTGAGAGGCCCAGAGAGATTGAAATTCAATTAATAGATGGTCCTTTCAGGTCATTAAATGGTTTATGGGGTTTTAGTGATATTAATAAGAGACAATCAGAGATTAAGTTAAATTTACAATTTGAAATCTTAATTAGCCCTCTTAGTCATTTTTTTGAAAGTTTCTTTGAGCAGATCGTTAATTCTCAGATTTCTGCATTTGAAAATAGGGCTAAGAACTTACATTCTAATAATTTTAAAGAGAGGGGCTAATTTCAAGATCTTTGTCTATTCTGGCTACTAGATCATCTAAGAAATCAACAGTTAGCCATCTTTGATCTAAAGCACTTGAATTGCCTAACTTAAGGTAATAAACATAATCCCATCTATTTTCATGAAAACTATCTTGTACTATCGGCGTTCCAAGCAAGAACTTTACCTGACTTCTTGTCATACCTATCTCAATTTGGTCAATAGCCTCTTGATTTAGCAGATTGCCTTGTTGAATATCCATTCTGTATATACAGCCTGAAATTACTAGGATATGTATCAAAAATAAGTATAAAGTGTATTTTTTTGTTAAATTTACTTTCATTACATACCTCTCAGTCATACAATGATAACAGTAGTAGTTTTATAAACCAAAACGATTTATTTATGGAAAGCAAATTAATTAGAAAAGCTGGATTAAAAGTAACCTCTCCAAGGCTTAAGGTCTTAAATATTTTAGAAGACTCTGATGATAGGCACTTAAGCGCTGAAGATATATATAAGATTTTACTAGAAAAGGGAGAAGAATTTGGTCTAGCAACTGTTTATAGAGTGCTTAATCAATTTGAGTCCGCAGGACTTGTCGTTAAACATAATTTTGATACAGGAAATGCCGTCTATGAAATAGATGATAAAGCACATCATGATCATATGGTTTGCCTAGAAACAGACAAGGTTATTGAGTTTTTTGACCAAAGAATTGAGGATATTCAGAAAGAGATAGCAGATAAGGAAGGCTACATACTTGAGGATCATAGTTTAATTTTATATGTGAGACCTAAAGAAAAAAAGTAAGCTAGTTTATTCTTGCTTGTGAAATCATCTCTTCAGCATGCGCACGGGTAGTATCTGTTATGTCTATACCACCAAGCATTCTCGAAATTTCATCCACTCTTTTCTCCTTATCTAGTAAAGTTACTTCAGTTCTAGTTAAATTATTATCTAATTTTTTAATTATACGATATTGATTTTTTCCTTGACTAGCAACTTGTGCAAGATGTGTTACACACAATACCTGCCTATTTTCTGAAATTGTATTTAGGAGTCTTCCTACAATTTCTGCAACCTTACCTCCTATACCAGAATCGACTTCATCGAAAATCATCGTGATGATAGGTGAGCAGCCTAATCTAGCAACTTCTAAAGCTAGACTTATTCTAGATAATTCTCCACCCGATGCTATCTTTGATAAAGGGCCAAAGTCTTGTCCAGCATTTGTTCTAATAGAGAAAGTAATTTTATCTAGGCCATTACCTGAAGCTGCTGATATATCTTTTTTTTCTAAATTAATTTTAAATCTAGCATTAGGCATACCTAGTTGCTCTAATTGATTGATTATTTTTTTTTCCAAAGGGTCAATATTTTTTGATCTTAAAGATGATAATTTATCAGCAGAGGATTGATATTTAGATTGAGCCAGCAATAGCTTCCCTTTTAATTCATTTATTGTTTTACCACTATCCATTATTGCTGATATTCTAGATTTAAATTTTTCTGCTAATTCATATAAGTCATTCTCATTAATTTTATGTTTTCGAGATATTTCCCTAATCTTAGATAGCCTATTCTCAACTTTATCTAATTCAAGCGGATCAGATTCGAGATTGCTATATATTTTATTGATAGATTTAATTGCTTCATCTATTTGAATCTCTGCACTATAGAGTAAGTCAGTGATCTCATTTGTGTCATCAGCAATGTTAGAAATAGCTTTTAACTCTTTATTTGCATGACTTATATTTAATAAAGTATCAGATTCATCTCCTGATAAAAGTTTTAAGCTATGATTTAATGATTTATTGATCTTATCTACATTAGCAAGTTTTTTTTGCCTAGATTCAAGTTCTTTTATCTCGTTTTTTTTAATATCTAGATCTTTTAACTCCTGATATTGATAATTAAGAAACTCTAACTGATCATCATTATTTTTATTGTCATCTATATCTTCTAGTTGTTTTTTTAGAGTGCTAATATCGCTATAATCTTTTTTTACTTGTTTTAATACATTTGATGAATTGCTAATAAAATCTAGAATATCTCTTTGTGTTGATTCCTTAAGTAGAGATTGATGTGAGTGTTGGCCATGAATTTCAATTAATAAGTCACCAAGGCTCTTTAGGTCATTTAATGATACATTATGAGAATTTATAAAGGCTCTACTTTTGCCGTCTTTATTAACTATCCTTCTAATTAGACAAGCACCATCTTCATCAAGGCAATTTTCTTTAAGCCATTCAATTGCCGGATGATTATCCCCTAAATCAAACACAAGGCTTATCTCAGCTCTGTTTGATCCTTTTCTAATAACTCTTGTTGTTGCTCTATCTCCTAAAGCTAAACCAATAGCATCTACTAAAATAGATTTTCCTGCTCCAGTTTCTCCAGTCATAACCGTAAGTCCTGAAGATAAATCTACTTCAATATGATCAATGATGGCATAATTTTTAATTATTATTAGGCTTAACATTTATTAATTTATCTTGTGTTATTTTTTTTAACCCTATTAATGTAGCCCCAGTTTAGTTTAGACCTTAGCTTCTCATAATAATTATGATCATTAGGATGAAGTAGCGTAACCTTTTCTTTCGCAATATTAATTACTAATTTATCATTAGTATTAATTGATCCTTGAAGATCACCATCACAAGCTACTTGTGGCTCATTATTAGGTTTCGGTGCTACTTTTATTTCAATCGAGCTTGAAGATTTTATAACTAATGGCCTATCGCTAAGAGTATGAGGACAGACCGGAACTATAACAAAGGCATCTAAGTTTGGTTGAATAATAGGCCCTCCACATGACAGAGCATAAGCTGTTGAGCCAGTTGGAGTAGCAATAATCAAGCCATCTCCTTCATGGGTATTAACATATTCACCATCTATATATGTTATAAAGTCTTGAATATAGCCTGCCCCACCGGCTTTAATCGAAACTTCATTTAAAGCAAGCATCGAAACCTTTTTTTTATTAAAAAAAGTTATTTCTGATTTAAGCATTATTCTTTCTTCTGATATGAAGCTTCCTTTTAAAATATCTAAGATCGTGGTTACAGATTTATTGGGTGAAATATCATTTAGGAAGCCTAGCCTGCCAAGATTAACACCTATTAAAGGGATATTTTTTTTTGCTGCATCCCTGGCGGCACTTAAAAGAGTGCCATCCCCACCAATAGCGACTATCAAATCAACTGCCCCAAGAAACTCATCCTCTTTTAGATTTTTAAGTTTATTTAATTCTTCTGGAACTTCAGAGCTACCTAGAAGAAAAATTTCTAAACCATTATTTCTAAGGTCATTTTCTATGATTAATAATAGATCTATAACCTTTTGATCATCTAGATTGCCGGATAAGCCGATATTTTTAAATTTATATTTCATTACAATATATATATATTTTTAATTACAATATACGAGATTTCATTAGAATGAAAGTTCAAATACAGAACTTCTTTCCTTTCTTACTTGACACAAATACACCACCATTGATAGCTTGTTAATTTATTTATTGTTTTTTTTGGGTATTGCTTTGATAGATAATAAGAATTTAGATATTCCTAATGAAAGAGCTCAACATCTTTTAAAAGTTCTAATTGATAAGTATATTAAAAGCGGCCATCCAGTTAGCTCCCAAATGCTTTCTAAGCATTCTGGACTTGATGTTAGCTCTGCAACAATTAGAAGTGTTATGGCTGATTTAGAGGATTTAGGTTTTTTGGAGGCTCTCCATACGTCTTCCGGAAAAGTTCCTACTATTAAAGGCTATAGGTTTTTTGTTGACACTCTGGTTAATCTTAAACCACCTAAAGGTGCTGATTTAGAGCAGTTAGAGGACGATCTTCAATCTTCTGACCCTCAGTCTTTGATCCATTCAGCCTCTAATTTTCTTTCAGGCATAACTAAGCTAGCCGGGATCATTACAGTTCCTAAAAGAACCAATATGGTTCTAAGCCAAATTGAATTTATTAAGCTATCAGATAATCGAGTTTTAGCAATTATTGTGTTGAATGATAAGGATGTACAAAATAAAATTCTCAATACAAAGAAGAGTTATTCTAAAAACGAGCTTCTTGAGGCTGGTAGGTATCTTACGGAAGAATTTGGAGGCTTAGAGCTTATAAGAGCAAGGGAAATTCTTATTAATCAGCTAAGTAAAACGGGCGATGAAATGAATACTATTATGTCTGGAGCTATTGCTATGGCTAATCAGGCTTTTCCTGAGGTTAATTCTCAATCAGAATTTATAGTTGCAGGAGAAACAAATCTTATGGGAGATGAGGGCTTACGAGACGTGCACAAGCTTAAAGAGCTATTTGAGGCATTTGGAAAGAAAAGTGATTTATTGGAGCTTTTAAATCAGAGCTTATATATTGATGGAGTTCAGATTTTTATTGGCCAAGAATCTGGTTATAAAATTTTTGATGACTGTAGTATAGTTTCTGCTCCATATTCTAATGAGGATAATGCTGTGGGAGTTTTAGGAGTAATCGGACCAAAAAGAATGGAGTATGAGAGGGTGATTCCAATTGTTGATATTACAGCTAAACTTTTAGCTTCAGCCTTGAAGTCTAAAAAATAGACCCCAATTATGATTTTTTGATCTTAATGTATTAAAGGTGAGGTTTGTTTAAATGTCTGAAAAAAATAATGATGATGTGAGCGATGACAGCTTATTAGATGATAACGTTAAAGATCTAGATGATGAAAATGAATATTCAGATGATAGGGATCAATTAATTGAAAAATTAAATCTTGATCTATCAGCTAGTGAAGAAAAATATCTACGCTTAGCTGCTGAAATGGAAAATCTTAGAAAAAGAACAAGAAAAGATATTGATAATGCGAAGCGATATGGTTTAGAAGGAATTCTTGTTACCTTACTGCCCTTAATTGATAGTATGTCTCTTGCTGCAAATCATAACCATGATAAGGATTCTTTATTTGAAGGAGTAGAGGCTACATCTAAGCTTTTAAATAGTATCATTGATGATGCTGGGCTAAAAATAATTGATCCAAAAGATGAAATCTTTGACCCTTTGACACAAGAAGCAATCCAAACTCAAAAAACAGACCTGATGGAGCCAAATAGAGTTATAGATGTTATTCAGGTTGGCTACTCATTAGATGGAAAAGTGCTTAGAGCGGCTAAAGTTATTGTTTCTTCAGAGGCCTCTAATGTAAAAGATCTTGATACAGCTGAAAAAAATATCACCTAGCACTTGAAACCAAAAAATTTTACCCCATTTAAACAACTACAGGTTTCTTTTTAATGGAGAATTATTGATATGGGTAGAGTAATTGGTATTGATTTAGGTACAACAAATTCATGTGTTGCCATTATGGATGGCGATACCCCTAAGGTAATTGAAAATAGTGAAGGAGATAGAACAACACCGTCTATTGTTGCCTTTACTAAAGATGAAGAAGTTTTAGTTGGCCAGGTTGCTAAAAGACAATCTGTTACTAATCCATCGAATACTCTTTTTGCTATTAAGAGGCTGATAGGTAGAAAGTTTAAAGATGAAGTAGTTCAAAAAGATTTAGATATGGTCCCATATAAAATTATCTCTGCTGAGAATGGAGATGCGTGGGTGGACACACCAAGTGGAAAAATGGCGCCCCCAGAAGTTGCTGCTAGAATTTTAACAAAGATGAAGCAATCAGCTGAAGATTATCTTGGTGAGAAGATTTCAGAAGCTGTCGTTACTGTACCAGCATATTTCAATGATTCACAAAGACAGGCAACTAAAGATGCTGGAAAAATTGCTGGATTAGATGTTAAAAGGATAATTAACGAGCCAACGGCTGCTGCCTTGGCTTATGGTTTAGATAAAAAAAGAGGTGATAGAAAAATAGCTGTCTATGATTTAGGCGGTGGCACTTTCGATGTTTCAATTATAGAGATTGCTGAAGTTGATGGAGAGCATCAGTTTGAAGTTTTAGCAACTAATGGAGATACTTTTCTAGGGGGTGAAGATTTTGATAGAGAAATTATTAATTTCTTATCTTCAGAATTTAAAAGTGATAGCGGAATAGATATTAAGAAGGATCCACTTGCTATGCAGCGTTTAAAGGAATCAGCAGAAAAAGCAAAGATTGAACTGTCTACGAGACAGCAGACTGAGATAAACCTCCCTTATATTTCTGCAGATAAAGATGGACCCAAGCACCTAAATATTAGCCTAACTAGAGCTAAGCTTGAATCTTTGGTTGATAATTTAGTTGATAGAACAATGAAGCCTTGTAGAACTGCAATCTCTGATGCTGGCCTATCAACTTCAGATATCAATGATGTGATATTAGTTGGTGGTCAAACTAGAATGCCTAAAGTTCAGGAAGCTGTTGAAAGGTTATTTGGTAAAGAACCCCGAAGAGATGTCAATCCAGATGAGGCTGTTGCTGTGGGTGCAGCAATACAAGGAGGAGTTCTATCTGGAGATGTCAAAGATGTGCTTCTTCTTGATGTGACACCATTATCTCTTGGAATTGAGACTCTTGGCTCAGTAATGACAAAGCTCATTGATAAGAACACGACTATTCCTACCAAGGCTAATCAGGTTTTCTCAACAGCAGAAGATAATCAAACAGCAGTTACAATTCATGTCCTCCAAGGTGAGAGAGAAAGAGCTACTGATAATAAATCATTAGGTAGATTTGATTTAACCGATATCCCACCTGCTCAAAGAGGGTTACCACAGATCGATGTAACTTTTGATATTGATGCTAATGGAATTCTGAATGTTTCAGCTAAAGATAAAGCAACTGGTAAGGAGCAAAAGATTGTTATTAAGGCTTCGTCTGGATTAAGTGATGAGGAGATAGAACAAATGGTTAGTGATGCAGAATCTCATGCTGAGGACGATAAAGCCTTTAGAGAGCTAACTGATATTCGTAATCAAGGAGATGCACTCATTCATGCTACAGAGAAATCTTTATCTGATCTTGGTGAGAAGGTAACTCCTGAAGAAAGAACAAGTATTGAGTCGGCTTTGGGCGAGCTTAAAGAGTCTTTAAAAGATGGCAGTAAAGAGGCTATTGAAACAAAGATTAAAGCTTTAGGCGAGGCTTCACAAGGTCTGGCTGAGAAGATGTACGCTGAGCAGAAAGAAAAAGCGGATAATGCAGAAAATGACGGAGCCACTCAAGATAAATCAGACAAAGAAAATGTTGTAGATGCAGAATTTGAAGAAGTTGATGACAAAGAGATTGGTGATAAAAAAGAAGAGAGTTAGTTTTTTATTTGTTTCATTAAACTTTAAGGTATTTTAAGACCATGTCTAAAAGGGATTACTACGAGATACTTGGATGCTCTAAGCAAGCCTCAGAATCAGAAATTAAAAAATCTTTTAGGCGTCTTGCAATGAAGTATCACCCAGATCGTAATACTGATAACAAAGATGCTGAAATAAAGTTTAAAGAAGCAAAAGAAGCATATGACATTCTGTCCAATTCTGAAAAAAGAAGAGCATATGACCAGTTTGGACATGATGGTATTGATTCAAGTCAATTCTCAGGTGGTTTTTCAGGCTCCCAAGGCTTCAATGATATTTTTGGTGATGTTTTTGGTGATATATTTGGAGGCTCATCTAGACAGTCTAGAAGTCAAGTATTTAGAGGTGCAGATTTAAGATTTCAACTAGAGCTAACTCTTGAGCAAGCTGTTTCAGGAGACTCAATTGAAATCAATGTCCCTACACATGTTGTTTGCGACAACTGCTCAGGTTCTGGAGCCAAGCCAGACACAAGTCCTGTTAACTGCTCAACATGTAATGGCTCTGGACAAACAAGAATCCAACAAGGTTTTTTCTCTATCCAGCAAAGCTGCCACTCTTGTAATGGGAGTGGGACTATAATTAATTCGCCTTGTCATAAATGTTCTGGTTCAGGAAGATTTAGAAAGACAAAAAAGCTTATGGTCAAAGTCCCCCCTGGAGTTGATACTGGTGACCGAATAAGATTAGCCAGAGAAGGTGAGGCTGGGCAAAATAGCGGCCCTCCTGGTGACTTATATGTTGATATAGATGTTTTGTCACATTCTATATTTAATAGAGATGGACAGGATTTAAAATGCGATATACCAATAAGTTTTGCAGATGCTGCTCTTGGAAACACAATTAAAGTACCGACTCTTGATAAACAAATTTCACTTAAGGTTCCATCAGAGACCCAGTCCGGAAGTATTTTTAGACTAAAAGGAAAGGGTGTGAGATCTGTAAGAGTTAGCGGAGTTGGCGATCTTTATTGTCGTGTCCATGTAGAAACGCCTGTTAAACTTACCAAAGACCAAAAAAAGTTATTAGAAAAATTTGATAAGACTTTAGATAAAAGCGATGCTTGTCATAATCCAAAAACATCTTCCTGGGTGGACGCTTTAAAAAGTTTTTTTGATTTAGGAGAATAGTTTTGAAAAAAATTACAGTTTTAGGTGCATCAGGAAAGATGGGTAAGGCTATTATAACTTCAATTTCTGAAGCTGCTGATTGTCAACTTATTAGTGCAGTATGTGAGCAGCAAGATCCAAATCTTGGTAAAGATGCTGGAGAAAATTCAGGTTTATCAAAATTAGGCGTTAACTTAGTTGGCCCAATGTCAGACTTCTTGAGCAATTCTGATGTCGTTATTGATTTTACATTACCCGACGCTCTGGAAAATAACTTAGTTATGTGCGTAGAAAAAAATGTCCCAATGACTATTGGAGTTACTGGTTTAAGTAAAGCACAGTTTGCTGCTATCAATGAGGCTTCAAATTCTATACCCATACTGTATGAGAGAAATATGAGTATTGGTATAAATGCCCTTCTTTCTGTTATTAAGACGCTTTCGAAAATCCTCGATAAAAGTTTTGATACAGAAATAATTGAGGCTCACCATCGACATAAGATTGACTCACCTTCAGGAACGGCAATTGCAATAGGAGAAGCTATAGCTCAAGCAAAAAATCTTAAATTTTCTGATATGTATGATCCAGCTCGACAATCAAATAGGTCCCCTAGAGCTATAAATACGATTGGTATTTCGTCAGTTAGAGGGGGAGGCTTTATTGGCGATCATACAGTATCATTCACCTCTGAAGAGGAGTCTATTGAAATTAAGCATCATGCAATAGATAGAAAATGTTTTGCCCAAGGCGCGGTATTGGCTTCAAAATGGTTAATTGGTAAAGAGCCTGCTCTTTATTCTATGAATGATGTACTGGGCTTAAAATAGTTTTTTTTAAATTGGCTTAAAAATTCATTACTTAATTTGAAGTAACAAGCTAGAATATCCTCCTGAGACTCCATTAATATAGTTCTCCTTCAGTTAAGCTCGTGCCATGCTCAACTGTTGGTTTTATTTAAAGGCACAAGCTTTGGGGGAGCTCAGCTTGAAAGACCAGGCTATTTTAGCACTAGAAGACGGTACAGTTTTTTATGGCCAATCTATTGGTATTCAAGGTATTATTACCGGCGAAGTTGTTTTTAATACTTCTATAACTGGTTACCAAGAGATATTAACTGATCCCTCATATGCCAATCAAATAATTACATTTACCTATCCTCATATTGGCAATGTCGGAACTAATGATAAAGACTTCGAGTCTAATAAGATCTACCCTTCAGGACTAGTTATAAAGGACCTATCTTTAGCGACTAGTAGTTGGAGGTCAGAATTAAGTTTATCCGAATTTCTCATTAAAAATGGTACAGTTGGAATTTCAAATATAGATACTAGAAGATTAACTAGAATTATTAGGTCTAAAGGTGCTCTTAAAGGCTGCATTATGGCATCACAAACAATAGACAATAAAGAGGCAGTCAGACTAGCAAAAAATTCTCTTAGCTTAAAAGGTTTAGATCTTGTAAAAGATGTAACTACTAAAGATATATATAGCTTTAATAGTAATAGTTATTTCTTTGATAAAAAACAAAAAAAAGAAAATTATCATATAGTTGCCCTAGATTTTGGTGTAAAGAAAAATATCCTTAAACTCCTGTATGATAGGGTTAGCAGAGTTACAGTTGTTCCAGCAAAGACAAGCTTCCAGAAACTGCTTGATTTATCTCCAGATGGTATTTTCCTCTCTAATGGGCCGGGTGACCCAGAACCTTGTGATTATGCAATTTCTACAATTAAAGAGATCCTCTCTAGAAGCATTCCAGTCTTTGGAATATGCCTTGGGCATCAACTGCTAGCATTATCTTGTGGCTCAGAAACTAATAAGATGAAATTTGGTCATCATGGTGCCAATCATCCAGTTATAGATTTAAAATCTAAAAAGGTATTTATTACAAGCCAAAATCATGGCTTTACAGTAAATCCTAACACTCTATCTGAAAATCTAGAAATCACTCATTTATCTTTATTTGATAATACAATTCAGGGTTTAAAAGTTAAAAATAGACCAGCTTTTTCATTTCAGGGTCATCCGGAGGCTAGCCCTGGACCTCATGATATAGCTTCTCTTTTTGACCAATTTATTACCAATATAAACAATAACTTAAATAACTAAATTAATGTAACTTTATGCCAAAACGCCAAGATTTAAATAGTATTTTAATAATAGGAGCAGGACCTATTGTAATAGGCCAGGCGTGTGAATTTGATTATTCTGGAGCACAAGCTTGTAAGGCGCTTAAAGAGGAGGGATACAGAGTTATATTAGTTAATTCTAATCCAGCTACAATTATGACTGATCCTGAAACTGCTGATGCTACATATATCGAACCAGTCCATTGGAAGGCTGTTGAGAGAATAATAGAGAAAGAGCGCCCTGATGCACTTTTACCAACAATGGGTGGTCAGACTGCTTTAAATTGTGCTTTAGATCTTGCTAAGAATGGAGTTTTAGAGAAATTTAATGTTGAGATGATTGCTGCATCTAAAGAAGCTATTGATATGGCTGAGGATAGAGAGCTGTTTAGAGAGGCTATGCAAGCAATTGGCCTAAGCATGCCTAAAGCAAATATTGCAAAAACGATAGATGATGCCTGGGCTATTTTAGATGAGGTTGGTTTTCCAACAATTATTAGGCCTTCCTTTACATTAGGTGGTGCTGGAGGAGGAATAGCTTACAATAAAGAAGAGTTTGAAGAAATAGTTTCTAATGGGCTAGAACAGTCTCCAACTTCTGAGGTTCTTGTTGAGGAATCAATTCTTGGTTGGAAAGAATTTGAAATGGAGGTTGTTAGAGATAAGAATGATAATTGTATTATTGTTTGCTCTATTGAAAACCTTGACCCTATGGGTGTTCATACTGGAGACTCGATTACTGTTGCACCAGCTCAAACCTTAACTGATAAGGAATATCAGCTTATGAGAGATGCTTCAATATCAGTACTTAGGAAAATTGGCGTTGATACAGGGGGCTCTAATGTTCAATTTGCTGTTAATCCTAAAGATGGGAGATTGGTGATTATTGAAATGAACCCAAGAGTCTCAAGATCTTCAGCATTAGCATCTAAGGCAACTGGATTTCCAATAGCTAAAGTTGCAGCAAAATTAGCTGTTGGTTACACACTGGATGAGCTTAAAAATGAAATTACAGGTGGGGCAACACCAATATCATTTGAACCAACGATTGACTATGTTGTTACAAAGATACCAAGATTTACTTTTGAAAAATTTCCTGGAGCTAATAAGAAATTAACAACTCAAATGAAATCTGTTGGAGAGGTGATGGCAATAGGTAGAACATTTCAGGAGTCTCTTCAAAAAGCAATTAGAGGCCTTGAAATATCTATGGATGGGTTAGTGCCAATTTCTAAAAATATTGAAGAGTCAGACTTGATAAAAGCCCTTAGCTTTCCAGATCAAAATAGACTTTGGCATATAGCTGATGCATATAGAAATTCTTTTTCTTTGGAGCAAGTCTATAAACTTACCAAAATTGATCATTGGTTTTTGTCACAAATCCAAGATCTAGTTGCTGAAGAAGCTCTCTTATTTAAGTGTACGATTGATAATCTTAGTATAGATAATTTAAGGAGATTGAAATCTAAAGGTTTTAGTGACTCTCGTATAGCAAATATTCTTAATACAACAGAAGCAAAAGTAAGGAATATTAGATATGAAAATAATATTAGACCAGTTTTTAAAAGAGTGGATACATGCGCTGCAGAGTTTGAGAGTCATACTGCATACCTATATTCATCGTATGATGAAGAATGCGAGGCTTTGCCAACTAGAAATAAAAAAATAATAATTTTAGGTGGTGGCCCTAATAGAATAGGACAGGGTATTGAATTTGATTATTGTTGCGTTCATGCATCTTTTGCTCTAAAAGAAGCTGGATTTGAAACTATTATGATTAACTGTAATCCAGAGACCGTTTCTACTGATTACGATACTTCTGATAGATTATATTTTGAATCATTGACACTTGAAGATGTTTTAGAGATTGTTCATAAAGAAAATATTCAAGATTCTTTGCATGGCGTCATTGTTCAGTACGGAGGTCAGACTCCACTTAAACTTGCTAATGATCTTGAATCTCAAGGTGTGAAGATTATTGGAACTAGCCCTGACTCTATTGATCTAGCTGAAGATCGAGAAAGGTTTCAAAAGTTAGTAAAAGAACTTAACTTGCTACAACCACCAAATGCAACAGCGAGATCTAAAGAAGAAGCAATATCTCTAGCTAATAATGTAGGATATCCACTAGTTGTCAGGCCCTCATATGTATTAGGTGGAAGAGCTATGGAAATAGTTCATACAGATGAAGAGTTATCTATTTATATTGATGAAGCAGTTAGCCTCTCAAACAAAAGTCCTGTATTGCTAGATCAGTTTTTAGATATGGCCATAGAAGTTGATGTTGATATTATTTCTGATGGCAGTGAGGTTATTGTTGGTGGAATCATGGAGCATATTGAGCAAGCTGGTGTTCATTCTGGAGACTCAGGGTGTTCGTTGCCACCAATTACATTAACACCTGATACTCAAAATAAAATCATCGATCAGGTAACCCTTTTGGCAAAGAAAATTAAAGTAATAGGAATTATGAACACACAGTTTGCTATTCAGAATAATTCTATTTATGTTTTAGAAGTAAACCCTAGAGCTTCCAGAACGATTCCATTTGTTTCAAAGGCAGTAGGAATTCCATTAGCAAAAATAGCTGCTAAGGCAATGGCTGGAATTTCCTTTAAAGATCAAAGGTTCTCTAAATTAAGACCGCTAGAATATTTTTCAGTAAAAGAGTCTGTTTTCCCGTTCATAAAATTTCCAGATGCCGATCCAATATTAGGACCAGAAATGAAATCTACAGGAGAGGTTATGGGTACAGGTGCAACCTTTGGAGAGGCTTATTATAAAGCGCAACTTGCATCAGGGGTTGATGTGCCGACAAAAGGTACGGTTTTTATTAGTGTCAGAAAGCGCGATAAAGATGCGGCTATACAATTGGCGGATAGCTTAATAAAAAGAGGTTTCAATATTGTAGCTACTGGAGGTACTGCTGATATAATAAATCAAGCTGGCTTTTCTTGCAAAAGGGTAAATAAAGTTAGAGAAGGACGCCCTCATATTGTTGATATGATAAAAAATAATGAGATTGCTATGATTGTTAATACAACAGAAGGCAAGCAAGCTATTCTTGAGTCTAGGTCCATTAGAGCTGAAGCTGTTAGATATAAGATCACTTATTATACAACTATAGCTGCTGCAAAATTAACATGCGAGGCTATTGATTATGATAATAACTTTGATGTAAATTGCCTCCAGGAACTCCATGAGTCTAAATAGATATGAATAAAATACCACTAACAATAAATGGTGCAAAAAAACTCGAAGAGGAGCTAAAAGCTCTTAAATCTCAGCGTTCAGAAATCACAGCATCAATTGCCTCAGCAAGAGAGCATGGAGATTTAAAGGAAAATGCGGAATACCACGCTGCAAAGGATCAGCAGGGACTTTCTGAAGCAAGAATAAGAGATATAGAATCAACGCTATCTGTTTCAGAAGTTATAGATGTATCAAAAATTAATGCAAGAGGCAAAGTGATTTTTGGTGCTACGGTTAAGCTAAAAGATTTAATGTCTGGAAAAATTGCTGAATACCAACTGGTTGGTGAGGATGAGGCAGATATACAGCTAGGTCTCTTGTCTATAGTTTCTCCATTGGCTAGAGCCTTAGTTGGTAAAGAGCAAGGCGAGGTTTTTGAAATTAAAACCCCTGGTGGAACATCAGAACATGAAATATTATCTATTGATTACATTTAATGCCAAATGCCAAATAAACATTGGAGAAAAAGTCAATTAAAGGACCCTTTTCTTGTTTCTGCCCATCAAGAAAATTATAGATCTAGGTCTTATTTTAAATTACAACAAATTAATAAAAGTCAGAAAATTATAAGAAAGGGCATGAATTGTATAGATCTAGGCTCTTATCCTGGAGGCTGGAGCCTATACACAAGAAAAAACTTAGCTAATAAAGATAGAATATTTGCAATTGATCTAAAGAAGATGAATGAAATACCTGGAGTATCATTTGTGCAAGGTGATTTTAGCGACCCAGATATACAAAAAACACTGTCTATTCAGTTAAATAATTTATCTATAGCACTTGTAATGTCAGATATTGCTCCCAATATTACAGGTAATGAGCTTGTTGATCAGTGTAGGTCAATTGATTTGGCAGAGACTTGCTTAGAATTTAGCGCCAATACTTTAGAGGATGGAGGTACTTTTTTAGTCAAGCTTTTTCAAGGTGAAGGATTTGAAGATTATATTGATCATGTTAGAGAATTTTTTGGTAAGATTAAGGTAATTAAGCCAGAAGCTTCAAGGAAAGAGAGTAGAGAAGTCTTCTTGTTGGCTAAAAACTTTAATTATTGTGATAATTAGGATATTGGACTTACTTGTTAAATTATGAATGATTTATTTAGAAATATTATATTATGGGTTGTCGTTGCTATTGTATTAGTTTCAGTATTTCAGGGATTTACTGGTACAAATCAAAGAGTTGAGACAGTTTCTTATTCCCAGTTCTTAGCCTATGTTGAGGATGGCTCTGTTCAAGATGTTGTTTTTGAAGGAGAAGTGATACGCGCAACAAGAGAAGGGATGCCGTTTATTACTTATAATCCAGAGACTGATAATACAGCCTTGATTGGCACCTTAACTGAAAATAATGTTCATATAAGAGCTAACCCACCAGAGCAGCAATCCTTCCTTTTACAGCTTTTTATTTCCTCCTTCCCTATACTTTTATTAATAGGCGTCTGGGTTTATTTTATGAGGCAAATGCAAGGTGGCGGTGGTCGTGGTGGGCCAATGTCATTTGGACGAAGTAAGGCAAGACTTCTTAATGAAAACCAAGTGAATGTTTCTTTTAAGGATGTTGCCGGAATTGAGGAAGCAAAAGAAGAAGTTGGTGAAATTGTTGAATTCTTAAAAGATCCAAGGAAGTTTCAGCGTTTAGGCGGAAAAATTCCTAAAGGCGTGTTAATGGTTGGTTCACCTGGTACAGGAAAAACGCTTTTGGCTAGAGCAATAGCAGGAGAGGCGAATGTTCCATTTTTTACTATTTCTGGATCTGATTTTGTTGAAATGTTTGTTGGTGTTGGAGCTTCTAGAGTGAGAGATATGTTTGAGCAGGCAAAGAAACATGCCCCTTGTATTATATTTATAGATGAAATTGATGCTGTTGGCAGACATAGAGGTGCTGGTTTAGGTGGAGGTCATGACGAAAGAGAGCAAACGCTAAACCAATTGCTTGTTGAGATGGATGGCTTTGAAGGCAATGAAGGCGTTATAGTAATTGCAGCCACTAATCGCCCAGATGTACTTGATCCTGCTTTATTAAGACCTGGTAGATTTGACAGACAAGTTGTTGTGCCATTACCAGATGTTAGAGGCCGAGAGCAGATACTTAAAGTTCATATGCGTAAGATTCCTTTATCTAAAGAAGTTAAGCCATCAATAATTGCTAGGGGAACTCCTGGGTTTTCTGGGGCAGATCTTGCAAATCTTGTTAACGAAGCAGCCCTCCTTGCAGCTAGGGCTAATAGAAAAACCGTTTTAATGGAGGAGTTTGATAAAGCCAAAGACAAGATTATGATGGGTACTGAAAGAAAGTCTATGGTCATGAATGAAGATGATAAGAAGCTAACAGCGTTTCATGAATCAGGACATGCCATAGTTGGTCTTTCAGTTAAAGATCATGATCCAGTATATAAGGTCACCATAATCCCTAGGGGAAGGGCTCTAGGTGTCACAATGTTTTTGCCTGAAGAAGATAGGTATAGCTATTCAAAGGAAAGACTTTTGAGTCAAATGAAGAGCTTATATGGGGGAAGAATAGCTGAAGAAATAATTTATGGCCCTGAAAAAGTGACAACTGGAGCATCGAATGATATTGAAAGAGCTACAGATATTGCTAGAAACATGGTTACTAAATGGGGCTTGTCTGATAAGTTGGGTCCATTGACCTATTCTGATGAAGATGATGAGGTGTTCCTAGGTAGAAGTGTTACAAGGACTAAACAGATTTCTGATGAAACGGCACATGTGATTGATCAAGAGGTAAAGAATTTAATTGATTCTTGCTATAAAGATGCTAAGAAAATTCTTATTGCTAATAAAGATAAGCTTCATGTAATGGCAGATGCTTTAATGATGTATGAGACAATAGATGAGAATCAAATAAAAGATATAATGCTAGGCAATGAACCTAAGCCTCCAGAGGGATGGGATGATTCTGATTCTGGCTCTGGTAAGGATTCAGGTGCTGATGTCAAAAAATCAAAAAAGAATAAAGGAAGCCCTAAAGTAGGCGGTCCGGCAAGTCAACACTAGATTTAATTCTGCTTTATAACGCTAAATATACTAGGATAATATTTTGAGTTTTTTTGGTACTGATGGCATAAGAGGTCAAGTTGGCAATGAGCCAATGACTGCTGATTTTATTTTGCGTCTAGCTAGCGCTGTTGCTCAAGTTCTTGTTCCTAATGGTGGGCAAGTATTAATAGGAAAAGATACAAGAATCTCTGGATATATGGTCGAGTCTGCATTAGAGGCTGGTTTTGTAGCAGCTGGAGTTAATGTTTATCTTACTGGACCTTTGCCAACACCTGGAATAGCTTTTTTAACAAAAAACTTAGGTGCAGACTTAGGCATCACTATAAGCGCATCACATAATCCTTATTACGATAATGGAATTAAATTCTTTGATAAGAATGGCGAAAAATTATCTTCTCATATTGAGAAGGAGATTGAGTCATATCTAGATAATCAGCCATTAACCAAATCTTCTAAAAATCTTGGAAGAACCATTCATCGTGGTGGTGATAGGCGAAAGTATCAGGATTTTTGTAAAAGCACTATCTCTTCTGATATTGATTTTTCAAGTTTAAAAATTGTTGTTGATGGTGCCAATGGAGCTGCCTATAAAGTTTTACCAAGAGTTATTAGTGAGCTTGGAGCAGAAGTTATACCTATTGGTTGTTCTCCTAACGGAAGAAATATTAATGAGGGTTGTGGATCTACAAGCCCTGATTTATTAAAGCTTACTGTCAAGGGTGTAAAGGCTGACGCTGGAATTGCCTTAGATGGAGATGGTGATAGATTAATAATGGTTGATAATTTAGGCCAAGTTGTTGATGGCGACAGATTGTTATTTATTTTAGCTAAAGATCGTCATGAACGGGGATTGTTGAGGGGTCCAGTTGTAGGAACCGTAATGAACAATTTAGGTTTAGAAAAGTCTTTAAATAATATGGGTATAGCCTTTCATAGAGCTGATGTAGGTGATAGAAATGTTCTTAAGATGCTTATGGAGGTAAATGGTAATTTAGGAGGTGAGCCTTCAGGTCATTTAATAGATTTAGATAAATTAACTACTGGAGATGGATTGCTTTCGTCTTTGCAGATACTAGAGATTATGTTTAGAAATGGATTAAGTTTAAACGATCTTTCTTCTGAAATGCTATCGCTACCCCAAGTATTATTAAATATTGACTCAAAGGACTCATTCGACCCTTTTAGTAGTGCAAAGATTAACGATGAATTTAATCGCCTTTCACAAGAACTTGGCTCAACAGGAAGAATAGTTCTTCGAAGATCAGGTACACAAAATCTGATAAGGTTAATGGTCGAGGGAGAGGATCAGGCTAAGATTACTGAAACTGCAGACATCCTTGCTGAAGTAATTTTGGAGAATGCTAAATGAGTAATACCCACAAAGGATATCTGATTGCTGGTAACTGGAAAATGAATGGATCTCTAGATCAAAACTTTTCATTAATTGAGTCGATTAAAAATTTTAATTCCTATGATAAAGCAAGTAGTGAGATTTTAGTCTGCCCCCCAGATTTATATCTTATTCAGGTTAGAAAAATACTTCTAGATAGTGAGATTGCCTTTGGTTCTCAGAATGTTTCTAAAGAAAAAGTCTCTGGAGCTTTCACAGGAGAAACATCATCTTGCATGTTAAATGATTTGGGTTGTTCTTATTGTATTATTGGTCATTCAGAGAGACGATTGTATCATGGTGAATCTGCAGAAATGATTGCAGAAAAGTTCTTAAGGCTATTAGAAAGTCAAATTACTCCAATATTTTGTCTTGGAGAACCAATAGATATAAGAAGTGCAGGAAGCCATAATCAATATGTAATTTCCCAATTAGAAGATGTTGCTAATATAATAGGGGTTGATAAATTTAAGAATACTGTAATTGCATATGAACCAGTATGGGCTATTGGAACCGGGATGTCAGCTTCTCCAGATCAGGCACAAGAAATGCATTTACTAATAAGATCGTTCTTCTCAGGCTCAGGTATTGCTGATACTATACGAATCATTTATGGGGGAAGTGTAAAACCAATGAATGCAAAAGAATTATTTTTAATGCCTGATATTGATGGAGCTCTAATAGGGGGCGCATCTCTAATTTCGGATGATTTTTTATCTATTTATAAAGCTTCTTTGAACTAACTTATAATTTTTGGGAAAAACTTGTGTATTTACAATCAATTATTTTTACTTTTCATATTATTTTAGCAGTACTAATCATAGTTATTGTTCTTTTGCAAAGGGGTAAGGGCTCTGATGCAGGCGCTGGATTTGGAGCAGGAGCATCAGGAACAGTGTTTGGTTCTCGTGGCACTTCTAGCTTTCTTTCAAAAACCACATCTATTCTTGCAACATTATTTTTTTGTACTAGCTTATCTTTAGCTTATTTAGCTAGAAATATCGATGGACCAGAAAGCTTAATGGAGCAAGATATTACTGAAACCATAATACCTTCTCCAGAGCTGCCTTCTATAGATTTTGATGATCTGCCTGAGATACCCACTATTCCTGAAAACTTTTAAATATAAAAATTTAACTTTTCTTATATTTATCGTAGTAAATTTATTAAATGCCGATGTGGTGGAACTGGTAGACACGCTATCTTGAGGGGGTAGTGGCTTATGCCTTGGGAGTTCGAGTCTCCCCATCGGCACCATTTTCTCATGATTTAAGCTTATTCTAGTTTTTAAATTACTCACAAAAAATATTAAATTATTGTAAAATAGGAGTTCCAAATTTCTAGTTTAGGGAATGCTAGTGTTAGTTAATTATGTGCCAATCTTAATAATTCTACTCGTTTCTGGGGGAATCGGAATCCTCTTGCTTTTATTAGGCTTGCTTTTTGGTAGAGGAAAGAAAGATTCAGCTAAAACTTCACCTTATGAATGTGGTTTTGAAGCTTTTGAAAATACTAGGATGAAATTTGATGTTAGATATTATCTAGTCGCTATATTATTTATAATTTTTGATTTAGAGATTGCTTTTCTTTTTCCTTGGGCGATATCTCTAGAAAAAGTTGGCTTATTTGGCCTTATTTCTATGGCGATTTTTTTATTTATTTTAGTTATTGGATTTATTTATGAGTGGAAGAAAGGAGCTCTAGAGTGGGATTAGATAAGAGATTACCAGAACAAATACCTGCAGTTATGGAAAGAGGCTTTGTTGTTACCAAGATAGATGATCTTATTAATTGGGCAAGAACTGGCTCAATGTGGCCAATGACTTTCGGTCTTGCTTGTTGTGCTATTGAGATGATGCATGCCGGTGCAGCAAGGTATGATCTTGATAGGTTTGGCGTTGTTTTTAGAGGAACACCGCGCCAATCTGATGTAATGATAGTTGCTGGTACTTTAGTTAATAAAATGGCTCCTGCCTTAAGAAAAGTTTATGACCAAATGCCTGAACCAAGATGGGTCATATCAATGGGCTCGTGTGCTAATGGGGGAGGCTATTACCATTATTCATATTCTGTAGTTAGAGGGTGTGACCGTATTGTGCCTGTAGATGTTTATGTTCCTGGGTGTCCTCCAACAGCTGAGGCTTTATTATATGGAATAGTACAGCTTCAAATGAAAATAAAAAATACTAATACAATAGCTCGCTAGATATTTTTATGATAAGTAAGACGCTACAATCTAAAATCCTTTCTACTTTTTCTGAATCTCTTAGTCTAGACCAAGCAAAGTCTGACTCTATTTTTCTAGTAAATCCTGATAAATTAAAAGATACATGTTTTAGCTTAAGGGATAATAAGGATTTTAAGTTTGAAATGTTAATAGATATTACTGGAGTTGATTACTCTACTTATGGTGATAGTGAGTGGATGACTGAAGATGCAACAGACTCTGGTTTTAGTAGAGGTGTTAAACAGCAAAAAACAGATGAGTTAAAGAAAGTCAGCTATAAGCCATTAAGGAGATTCGCTTTAGTTTATCAGCTTCTTTCAATCAAGTTAAAAGCTCGTATTTCAATTAAGACTTTTTGCGATGATGATATCCAGCCAATGATTAATTCGGTTTCAGATATTTGGCCTTCAGCTAACTGGTATGAAAGGGAAGCTTTTGATCTTTTTGGGATTATATTTTCAGGCCATCCCGATCTTAGAAGGTTATTGACTGATTATGGATTTATAGGACACCCTTTTAGAAAAGATTTCCCATTAACTGGTAATGTTGAGATGAGATACGATCCTGAATTAGGCAGAGTTATATATGAACCAGTAACAGTTGAACCTAGGACTTTAGTTCCAAGAACAATTCGTACCGATAGTCGTTATAAAGGAGACTCTGAGGAATAATTTTATGCCAGAAATTCAAAATTTTACTCTTAATTTTGGTCCTCAGCATCCAGCTGCGCATGGTGTTCTGCGCTTAGTTCTTGAGATGAATGGAGAGGTTATACAGAAAGCAGACCCTCATATTGGCCTTCTTCATAGAGCTACTGAGAAATTAGCAGAGTCAAAACCTTACAATCAAACGATTGGCTATATGGATCGTTTGGATTATGTATCTATGATGTGCAATGAGCACGCTTATGTACTAGCAATAGAAGATCTTTTAAATATTAGACCGCCATTAAGAGCTCAATATATAAGGGTTTTATTTGATGAAATTACAAGACTATTGAATCACTTAATGTGGCTTGGAGCTCATGGGTTAGATATTGGAGCTATGTCGATGTTTCTTTATTGCTTCAGAGAGAGAGAAGATTTAATGGATTGCTACGAAGCAGTTTCTGGAACTAGGATGCATGCAACTTATTATAGGCCAGGTGGTGTTTACAGAGATTTACCTGATGAGATGCCAAAATATGAAATTTCAAAATTTAAGAATAAAAAAGAATTAAAGAAAATTAATAAAGCAAGATCAGGGTCATTATTAGACTTTATAGATGATTTTGCTGATCGATTCCCAAGCTGTGTTGATGATTATGAAACATTACTTACTGATAATAGAATTTGGAAACAGAGAACTGTTGATATTGCAATAGTTTCTCCAGACCAAGCTTTGCAACATGGTTTTTCCGGAGCCATGCTAAGAGGGTCTGGTATAGAATGGGATGTTAGAAAAGTATTTCCTTATGAAGTGTATGACCAATTAGATTTTGCTATTCCTGTTGGTAAAAACGGTGATTGCTATGATAGATATTTAGTTCGTATAGAAGAGATGCGACAATCAAATAAAATAATTAAGCAATGCGTAAATTGGCTAAAAGAAAATAAAGGCGAAGTAATGATTGATGATCATAAAATAGCACCTCCTAAGAGAATAGAAATGAAAGACAACATGGAGTCATTGATACATCATTTCAAGTTATTCACTGAAGGGTTTTGCGTTCCAGAAGGTGAGACTTATGTTGCTATCGAGCATCCAAAGGGAGAGCTTGGCGTACACTTAATATCAGACGGCGCAAACAAGCCGTATCGCCTTAAAATAAGAGCTCCAGGGTTTCCTCATCTAGCAGCAATGAATGATATGGTAAAAGGACATATGTTATCTGATCTAGTTGCTGTTATTGGTACTCAAGATATTGTATTCGGTGAAATAGATAGATGATCCTTTCTAAAGAAATTCAGGAGTATATAGATACTTGGGTAAAAAAATTTCCAAGTGGTAGGCAAAGATCTGCTGTCATTGCGGCTCTTCATAAAACGCAAGATAGCAATAAAGGTTTTTTAACAGTGGAGCTAATGGATGCTGTAGCCAATTATCTTAGCATCCCAGCTATGCAGGTTTATGAAGTCGCATCATTTTATTCTATGTTTGAAACTAAAGAAGTTGGTAGACACAGTGTTTCAATTTGTACAAATATTTCTTGTATGTTAAATGGCTCAGATGAACTTATTGATTATACTCAAAAAAAATTAGGGATAAAAATTGGTGAATCTACTGATGATGGTAAATTTTATCTTAAACAAGAGGAGGAGTGTTTGGCTGCATGTTGTGGCGCTCCTATGATGATGGTAGATCATAATTATTATGAAAACCTTACGACGAAAGATATCGATGATATTTTAGATAAGTTGGATTAGTTAATGGAAGATAGTATTTCAGTATGTATGCCTTTACAGCACCATGAAAAAAGCACTTGGTTACTTGATTATTATGTTAAACACAATGGTTATCGAGCTTGGAGCAAAATTATAAATGGGTCTATTGATAGAGATTCAGTTATAGAAGAAGTAAAGAAGTCTGGTTTAAGGGGTAGGGGAGGAGCTGGTTTTCCGACTGGCTTGAAATGGAGCTTTATGCCAAAGGACCCTTCTTCGCAGAATTATATTGTTTGCAATTCTGATGAAAGTGAGCCGGGAACTTGTCATGATAGAGAGATACTCAGGTATAACCCACATGCTTTAATAGAGGGTATGGCTATTGCAGGTTTTGCAATGGGTGCTTCTGTTGGTTACAACTATATTAGAGGAGAGTTTTTATCTGAACCAGTACCAAGATTTGAAAATGCTTTAAAAGAAGCATATGAAGCAGGGTTTCTTGGAAAAAATATTAAAGGCTCTGGTGTTGATTTTGATTTGCATACATTCGTTGGAGCTGGGGCTTATATATGTGGAGAAGAAACTGCTTTGCTTGAATCTCTCGAAGGTAAACAAGGCAAGCCAAGATTTAAACCGCCTTTTCCAGCAAATTACGGGTTGTATGGCAAGCCAACTACTATCAATAATACTCAGAGCTTAGCTTCGGTTCCATCAATAATTAATAATGGTGCTGATTGGTTCTTAAAGCTTGGCTGTGAAGGATCAGGTGGAACAGCTATATTTTCTGTTTCTGGACACATAAATAAACCTGGTAATTATGAACTACCTCTTGGTATTCCTTTTAAAAAGCTTCTTGAAATTTCTGGAGGTATGAAAAGTGGCTCTCAATTGAAAGCCGTTATCCCTGGTGGATCTTCCGTGCCAGTAGTACCAGGCGAAATAATTTTGGATGCTAATTTAGATTTCGATTCTTTGAAAGCTATTGGATCAGGTTTAGGGACTGGAGCTATGATAATTATGGATGACAAAACATGTATGGTAAAAGTTCTCCAAAGAATCTCACGTTTTTATCATGCTGAGTCATGTGGTCAGTGTACTCCATGTAGAGAAGGAACAGGTTGGCTCTATAGGATGTTAACAAGAATTGTCTCAGGAGAAGGTATTCCATCTGATATAGATTTACTAGTTGATGCAGCAAATAAAATAGAAGGTCATACGATTTGTGCTCTCGGAGATGCTGCTGCTTGGCCAATCCAGAGCTTTATTAAACATTACCGCCATGAATTTGAATATATGATTAAACACTCAGGTAAAAGTATTATTGATGGTCAAAGCTCTAAGGTAGCGTAAAAAAGTGAATAATAAAGATAATAATATAAAAATAGAGGTTGATGGAAACATTGTTGAGGCCTTAAAGGGTCAGATGCTAATAGAGGTGACTGATAAAAATAATGTTTATGTACCTCGATTTTGTTACCACAAGAAGCTTTCTATTGCTGCTAATTGTAGGATGTGTCTGGTTGAGGTAGAAAATGTACCCAAGCCTTTACCAGCTTGTGCTACCCCAGTTGCTGATGGTATGAAAGTAAAGACAAAATCTTCTTTAGCATCTTCAGCTCAGAAAGCTACTATGGAATTTTTATTAATTAATCATCCATTAGATTGCCCTATTTGTGACCAAGGAGGAGAGTGTGAATTACAAGATCTTGCCATGGGTTTTGGACAAGATTTATCAAGATATACTGAAAAGAAAAGAGTAGTAAAGGATAAAAATATTGGTCCTCTAGTTTCTACAGATATGACTAGATGCATACATTGCACAAGATGTGTCAGGTTTGGAGAGGAAATTACTGGTATACAAGAGCTTGGTACTATAGGTAGAAGTGAGTTTATGCAAATAGGCACCTTTATAGAAAAAAGTATTGATCATGAACTATCAGCAAACATTATTGACCTCTGTCCAGTGGGCGCACTCAATAATAAACCTTATAGATTTGGAGCACGATCTTGGGAGATGAAGTCAAATTTAATTATTTCTCCTCATGATTGTGCAGGTTCAAATCTTAACGCACATGTTTTAAGAGGAGAGTTAAAGAGAGTAGTTCCTTTTGAAAATGAAGGAATTAATGAGACTTGGATTTCAGATAGGGATAGATTTGGGTTCGAAGGTGTTTATTCTGAAGATAGGCTAAAGGAGCCATTAATTAAGAAAGATGGAAACTGGATATCTAAGGGATGGGAAGAAGCTCTTGATTTAACTAAAGATGGTATTTCTAATTTATCAAATGATGATGCTGATTCGTTAGGCATTATAGTATCTCCAAGCTCGACATTAGAAGAAATGTTTTTATTATCACGAATATCAAGCCATTTAGGCTGTAATAATATTGATTCTCGAATTAGAGCAAAATTTTTTGAGGATCAGATAGGTGACCCGAATTGGACTGGATTAGAGTTTCCTATTTCTGATATAGAGAACTCTGATTGTATTCTAATTATTGGCTCAAATATAAGAATGGAAGTTCCAATTATTGCCCATAGAGTAAGGAAGGCATTCTTAAATGGCTCAGATATATGTTCTATCAACTTGGCTGATTATGAATTTTATTTTGATCAAGCTGTTAAGATAAAGTCAGAAATTAAGGATATTACCAAACATCTTTCATCACTATTGTTAGCAATTGTGAAGGAATCAGAACAATCCCTGCCTTCATCTATAGCTAATGAATTGCAAGAGGTTAGTTTTGATGATGAGCATAGAGATATGGCCATAAAACTTATTAATGCAGATAATCCTATTTTACTAGGAGGCCAGATTATTTTAAGGCACCCAGATTTTTTAAATATCCGAAGAATTGTATCATTAATATCAGATTTTATTTCAGCTAAGGCTGGTTATCTAACAGAAGGATCTAATTCAACAGGCGCTTCTTTGACAGGAATGTTACCTCACAAAAGTATTGGCGGAAAGGAGAGAAAAACTATTGGTCTTGATATACAGTCAATGATTTCCTCGCCTAGAAAAGTTTATATTACCTTTGGAATAGATCCAGAACATGATATCGCTAGTAATGATTTTTTAAATGATGCTTTTGAGGCTGCAGATTTAGTTGTATGCTTTACATCATATGACACGCCATACTTAAGAAAGTATGCTGATATACTTATTCCTATTGGCACCTTTGCAGAAACACCAGGATCATATATTAATGTTGAAGGCGTCGTTCAAAGCTTTGATGCTGCAGCAAGCTTAGTGGGTGATTCAAAACAAGGCTGGAGAATACTAAGAGTCTTGGCTAATATAATTGGAATACCTGATTCAGATTATGAAACACCAAGTGATATTAGAGAGATATTCTTAAATGAAGTTGGTGAGTATAGAAAAAATGTAAATATAATTGAACCATCATTATTTAAGCTTAATTGTATTGATGCTAAGTATGATGACCTAAATACACCAATCTACCAAATAGACCCATTAGTAAGACGAGGCAAGTCTCTTCAGAAAACTAGCCTTGCCATTAATAAGCAGGAGTCTAAATGAACCTTATAAATAATTCTATAGAATTCTTGATCAATTATATTGGTGCACCTAATTATTTAATTTTTGTAGCTCTTAGTACGATTAAAATTTTTATGGTATTAGTTCCTCTAATTCTAGTTGTTGCTTATTTTACTTATGCAGAAAGAAAAATTATTGGTTACATTCAGTCTAGAATAGGTCCTAATAGGGTAGGATGGTTTGGATTACTTCAACCATTTGCAGACTTTATTAAAATGATTTTAAAAGAAGTTGTTATACCGACAAATGCAAATAAATTTCTTTTTCTTCTTGCCCCTATAGTATCTCTTGTTGCTGCTTTTTCTGTTTGGGCTGTTGTGCCTCTTAGCGATAATTTTGTAATAGCCAATATTGATGCAAGTTTGCTTTATGTATTAGCACTTACTTCATTTGGTGTGTATGGAGTAATCATTGCAGGCTGGGCATCTAATTCTAAATATGCTTTTTTAGGAGCTATGCGCTGTGCAGCCCAGATAGTTGCTTACGAAATAGCTATGGGATTTGCTTTGGTTGGAGTTCTAATGGCTAGTGGTAGTCTTAATTTAGGATTGATTGTTGAAGCTCAGCAAGGATCAGGTATTTTGGGTTGGTTTATGTGGCCATTGTTCCCATTATTTATAGTTTATTTTATTTCAGGCTTAGCTGAGACAAATAGGGCACCTTTTGATGTAGCTGAAGGAGAGTCTGAGATTGTAGCTGGATTTCATGTTGAATATTCCGGTATAGCTTTTGGCTTATTTTTCCTAGCTGAATATGCAAATATGACATTAATAGCTCTTTTAACCGCTTTATTATTTCTTGGTGGTTGGCTTTCACCTTTTTCTGGCATTTCATTTTTTGAAAATACACTTCTTGCGGAGCCTAGTTTTTTTTGGCTTCTATTTAAAACTCTATTCTTCATGTTTTGTTTTTTATGGATTAGGGCAACATTTCCTAGATATAGATATGATCAGATTATGAAACTTGGCTGGAAAGTATTTTTGCCAATTACTATATTTTGGATATTTGTTGAGGGGGTAATGTTTTTACTAAAAATTGGACCTTGGGCTATCTAAATATGAATAATATTAAAAAATTAATTAAAACTTTTTTATTGACTGAGTTAGTAAAGGGCTTAAGCCTTACTTTTAAAAATCTGTTTATTAAAAAAACTACTATTCAGTATCCCGAAGAGAAAACACCTAAATCACCAAGATTTAGAGGTTTGCATGCTTTAAGGAGATACCCAAATGGTGAGGAAAGATGTATTGCTTGTAAGCTTTGTGAGGCAGTTTGTCCAGCCCTTGCGATTACTATTGAGTCTGAGGAATCGGATGACGGCACTAGAAGGACTTCTAAATATGATATAGATCTTTTCAAATGTATTTATTGTGGTTTTTGTGAAGAAGCATGTCCAGTAGACGCTATAGTCGAAACAAGCATCCTTGAATATCATATGGAAGAAAGAGGTGAGAACATTATGACTAAAGAAAAACTTCTTGCTGTTGGAGATGAGCATGAAAAAACTATCGCTGCAGAAAAGGCAGCTGATGCTAAATATAGGTAAATATAGGAGTTTTTTTTGATAACCTCAGCTCTCTTTTTTTTGTTTTCCTCAGTACTGATACTAACTTCGCTAGGTATTATTTTATCTAGAAATCCTGTTTATTCAGCCTTGTTTTTAGTTTTTTCATTTCTTCAAAGTGCGATGTTATGGATGTTAATAGAAGCTGAGTTTCTTTCTATGGTTTTAGTTTTGGTTTATGTAGGAGCGGTCATGGTTTTATTCTTATTTGTGGTCATGATGCTTGATATAGATACAGAAATGCTCAAGAAAGGATTTGTTAAATATTCTATTATTGGAATTTCTTTATCATTACTCGTGGTTTTTGAGATTATTAATCTAATCCTTTTTAGGAATGAAGATAGTGCGATTTCGTCATCATTTAAAAAGCATGATGCTGATTACAGCAATACACAGGAGCTAGGTTCTGTTCTTTATACTGAACATGTTTATGCCTTTGAGCTGGCATCTATAGTGTTGCTGTTAGCTATAATAGCAGCAATTACTTTAACCATGAGACGAAGGCCAGGATTAAAGAATCAAATTATTGCTAATCAAGTTTCAGTCAATGCTAAAGATCGACTTAAGTTGGTTGATATTAAGCCTTCCTCATCCCACAGGCAGAAATAGCTATGGAAATAACAGTTACTCATTATTTAGTTTTAGCAACAATATTATTTAGCATTAGTGTTACTGGTATTTTTATTAATAGAAAAAACTTTATCTTATTACTAATGTGTATAGAACTCATGCTCCTTTCGGTAAATTTTAATTTTATCGCATTTTCTAGGATGCATGATGATACGTTAGGGCAAGTTTTTGTTTTCTTTATTTTAACTGTTGCTGCAGCTGAGGCTGCTATTGGTCTGGCAATTTTAGTTGCTTTGTTTAGAACTAAAAGCTCAGTCAATGTTGATGATAGTAAATCACTGAAGGGTTAATTTGAAAATATTATCTTTAATAATAGTTTTAGCTCCGCTTATCTCATCGATATTCGCAGGTTTTTTTGGAAAAGCCATAGGTAAGACCGCTAGCCATCTTGTAACAATATTAGGTGTTCTTATCTCTTTTGTTCTCTCTTTTTATATTTTGCTTAGGTTTGCTTATACAGAGCTTAATGTTTTTAATGAATCAATTTATATTTGGGCTTCAATTGGTAGTTTGGATATGCAAGTTGGGTTTCTTATTGACCCGCTTTCATCATTAATGATGTCAGTTGTTACTTTTGTCTCTTTATTGGTGCATATATATACAATTGGTTATATGAAGGATGATCCTGGATATCAAAGATTTTTTAGCTACATATCTCTTTTTACCTTTTCAATGCTTATGTTGGTTATGTCAAATAATTTTTTACAGCTATTTTTTGGTTGGGAGGCTGTTGGCGTTGTTTCTTACCTATTAATTGGTTTTTGGTTTAAAAAAGAATCGGCAGTATTTGCTAACATGAAAGCCTTTTTAGTTAATAGAGTTGGCGATTTTGGTTTTATATTAGGTATTTCAGCTATAGTTGTTTATACAGGCTCCCTTGATTATTCTTTTATATTTTCTCAATCTGAATATTTAAGCACTCAGTCTCTATTTTTCTTTCCTAATTTTAGTTCATCAGTATTAACAGTTATATGTATTTCATTATTTATTGGTGCAATGGGTAAGTCTGCGCAAGTTCCTCTTCATGTCTGGCTGCCAGATTCAATGGAAGGTCCTACTCCTATATCTGCATTAATTCATGCAGCAACAATGGTAACGGCTGGTATTTTTATGGTAGCTAGATTATCGCCTTTATTTGAACTTTCAGATACAGCACTTAGCTTTATAATTCTTATTGGAGCTACTACTGCTTTTTTCACTGGCTTGTTAGGTATTGTACAAAATGATATCAAGAGAGTGATAGCATACTCTACTCTCTCACAATTAGGATACATGACTGTTGCTCTTGGTGCTTCTGCATATGCAGTAAGTATATTTCATCTCACTACGCATGCTTTTTTTAAAGCATTATTATTTTTAGGTGCAGGATCGGTAATTATGGCTATGCATCATGAACAAGATATTAGAAAAATGGGTGGGCTAAGAAAATATTTACCAATTACATATGCTACTTTTTTACTAGGAACTCTTTCATTAGTTGGTTTCCCAGGATTTTCAGGATTTTTTTCAAAAGATGCACTAATTGAATCTGTACATGCATCACATTTATGGGGTTCTACCATTGCTTATCTTAGCGTATTGCTTGGTGTGTTTATCACTTCCTTATACAGTTTTAGATTACTTTTTTTAGTTTTTCATGGCCCTGAGCGAATCAATAAGGACACAAAAAAACACCTACATGAGCCAACTCCTGTTGTTACCATGCCACTAATTATTTTAGCTATTCCATCAGTTATTATTGGTTGGTTTATAATTGAACCCCTGCTTTTTGGAAACTTCTTTAAGGATTCTATATTTGTTCTTGATGAGCATGATGTGCTTCACTATGTTGGTGATCATTTTCATGGCTCCTTAGATTTTATGCTACATAGCTTCGTGAACTTTACTTCTCCAGCCTTATATTTAGCTCTATCAGGAGCTGTTTTAGCATGGTTTTTATATATTTATAGACCAGATTCTCCTGAAAGAATTAAAAAACGAGTTAGCTTCTTATATATCTCTTTAGCTAATAAATATTATTTCGATTGGTTTAATGAAAATGTGTTAACTAAGGGCGTTTTAGCTACGGGAAGAAAGTTATATGAGAAAGGCGATATATTGGCGATAGATAAATTTATAGTAAATGGCTCTGCCACGTTAGTAAATAGATTTTCTTCGACTGTTAAAAAAATTCAGACTGGGTTTGTTTATCATTACGCTTTTATAATGATCATTAGTCTAGTTGGAATTCTCATTTGGTTAATAGGGTCGTAACTTATGAATTATGGCTTTCCTATTCTTTCTTTTATAATTTGGCTTCCCATTGTAGGAGCATTCCTTGTTTTGGCTTCTTCAAGATTTGCCCCATCTATATCGAAATCTATTGCTTTATTAGTTTCTATTATTTCTTTTATTATTAGCATTCCTTTGTATTTAAACTTTGACTTTACTACAAGTAAAATGCAGTTCCTTGAGAGCTATCTCTGGATAGACTCCCTTAATGTTTTTTATTCACTAGGCATTGATGGAATTTCTTTACCTCTCATTTTATTAACTACATTCCTCACACCATTAGTCATATTAGCTGGTTGGGAAGTAGTTAAGTATAGACCTCCCCAATATTATGCATCATTCCTAATTCTTGAAGGTTTAATGGTGGGTGTTTTTTCAGCTCTTGATGGATTGCTTTTTTATGTTTTTTGGGAGGCTATGTTAATTCCAATGTTTATTATCATTGGTATATGGGGAGGGGATAATAGAATTTATGCGACAGTAAAGTTTTTCCTTTATACTTTTTTAGGCTCAGTATTTATGTTGCTAGCACTGATTTATCTATATCTTCAATCTGGCAGTTATTCAATATTAGATTTTCATAATCTTCCATTATCATTAAATGAACAGATATTTATTTTTCTAGCCTTTTTATTTGCTTTTGCTGTTAAAGTCCCTATGTGGCCTGTTCATACATGGTTACCTGATGCCCATGTTCAGGCGCCAACTGGAGGCTCTGTTATTCTTGCTGCGATCTTATTGAAAATGGGAGGGTATGGTTTTTTGCGTTTCAGCCTTCCAATAACTCCTGATGCAAGTAATTCTCTTGATTGGTTATTAATTACTCTTTCTTTGTTTGCAGTTATTTATATTGCACTTGTTGCATTAGCTCAGAAGGATATGAAAAAACTTATAGCATATTCATCTATTACTCATATGGGATTTGTTACTCTAGGATTTTTCATAATTTTTATGATTATTAATAATACTTCATCTACCACCGCAGCCTTATTAGCATTGCAAGGTGGTATGATGCAAATGATATCTCATGGTTTTATTTCTGGAGCTTTATTTCTGTGTGTTGGGGTTTTATATGACAGAATCCATAGCAGAGAAATAAGTGATTATGGGGGAGTCGCAAACATTATGCCAAAATTTGCTGCCTTCATGGTATTTTTTGCTTTTGCCAATATAGGCCTTCCTGGTACATCGGGATTTGTAGGAGAGTTTTTAGTTATAATAGCTAGCTACCATGCAAGTTTTTGGCTAGCTTTTCTTGCTGCAACAAGCTTAGTTTTTGGTGCAGCTTATACATTATGGCTAGTTAAGAGAGTTCTTTTTGGAGAAGCTAAAAATGAAAAAATTATTTCTCTCTCAGATGTTAATACTAGAGAGTGGTTCATATTGGCTTTGTTATCTTTAGTAGTTCTTCTTTTTGGAGTTTGGCCATCGCCATTAATTAATATTATGGAACCAACTTTATTAAATTTATTGGACCATGTTACTAGCACCAAGCTTTAGGTATAAATCATGACTTTATATTCATTATTTCCAATTGCACCAGAAATATTTTTAATATCTTCAATATGCCTTCTGCTTGTTTTAGATGTTTTTATTTCTGACTCACAAAGAATTATTACATATTGGGCTTCTGTGATTGCAGTTATTATTACTGCCTTATTATCTCTGCTGACTTTTAATCATGACATTACAATCTTATTTAGCGGCAGTGTGATTATTGACCCAATATCTAGCTTGCTTAAGACATTCTCTTCATTATTAATAGTGATATGTTTTATATACTCCAAAGAGTATTTAATTAAAAACAATCTTTTCAAAGGTGAGTTTTTTATACTTTCTTTATTTACCTTGCTTGGTATATTTGTGATGACCTCATCGCATAATTTGTTAATACTGTATCTGGGTCTAGAAATTCTAGCTCTATCTTTATATACATTAATAGCTTTTAACCGAGATTCAGCTGTTGCCACTGAGTCTGCTATTAAATACTTTGTTCTTGGGGCGATTGCCTCGGGAACTCTTCTTTATGGTATCTCATTCATTTATGGTATTACTGGTTCAATACAATTTGATTTAATATCAAACTACTATCTTTCTAACAATTCTAATTTAGGAATTTCATTATTAGCTTTAGCCTTTATTCTTGTTGCTGTTGCATTTAAATTTGGGGCCGCGCCATTTCACATGTGGCTACCCGATGTTTATCAGGGGTCTTCTGCCCCAGTTACTCTTTTAATTGGTACCGCACCCAAGGTAGCAGCATTTGTTATAACTTGGAGATTATTGGTTGATGCTCTGGGCCCTTTGTTCATGTACTGGAAAGAGATTGTCTTTTTCTTAATTGTTTTATCATTGCTCATTGGAAATTTGGCAGCCATTGCCCAGACTAATTTAAAAAGAATGCTCGCATATTCTACAATTTCACATGTTGGGTACATATTGATGGGTTTTGTGGCTCTATCTGAGGGCGGCCTAAGTGCATCTTTATTTTATGTTGTTGTTTACACGCTTACTGCGGCATTAGCATTCGGAATGATTATAATTTTGAGTACTAAGAATAAAGAAGCTCAAAATATAGAAGATTTTAGTGGCCTAAACGAAAAAAGCCCTTGGTTTGCTTTTATGTTGCTTATAGCAATGTTTAGTATGGCTGGTGTACCGCCATTTCCAGGGTTTTATGCTAAATTGCTTGTTTTAAGCTCTGTTATTGATGCTGGTATGTTGTGGTTGGCTATTATTGGTATTATTACTGCTGTTATAGGTGCATTTTATTATTTAAGAGTTATATGGTTTATGTATTTTAATAAACCGAAAGGCAAGTTTACACCAAACGGTGATACAGTTTTTAATTACTCTCTTAGCATTAATGCAGTAGCTCTAGTCGTAATAGGGTTTCTGCCATCATACCTCTTAAATCTTTGCAATTATTTACTTTCATAAGATTTTAATTGCATACTTGGCTAACTATCAGTATTATCGCTTGCTCAGTTGCGGGGTGGAGCAGCATGGCAGCTCGTCGGGCTCATAACCCGAAGGTCGTAGGTTCAAATCCTACCCCCGCTACCAACTTAAGTAACTGAATCTCTTGTCTTTTTAAGCATTTATAAGTAGTTTTGACTGCTTATAAATTATAGTGGAGTACTATTTGGTGTACTATTTTTGACTTTTAGGTTTATTTTGATAATATTGAGTTATAAATTTTTCGGAGGGTAATATGTGTATTGTATTTAAAAATCGACCTAGGAAGATCATTAAGCATGGTAATACTCGCTATGAACTTAAGATCATAAGAAAATCTTTAGGGTTAAATCATAGGAGCACTCATAAGACTCTAAATGATGCTTTAGCTCATAGAAATGAGTTAGAGAGACAAGTTAACCAAGTAAATCAAGGCCACCATCAACCGCTAAACAAACCGCAAGACAGTATAGAAAATAAGCTAAAAAAACTTAAAGATCTTTATGATCAAGACCTTATCTTTAAAGAAATTTATGATCAACAGCAACTTGAGATACTTTCAGAATGGAATAAAGAAACTGCTGCGATGTAGAACCAACACTTTGAAGAGTGTTATAGAAAAACTATGCCAGAAATGTGTATAAATCGGTGTTAGTTTTTTAAATTTTACTTTTATTTTCTATTCTTTATTGTGTATGATGGATCATGATATTGATATTTTTATGGTTTAAAGAGAGTTATTAAGGCATATAGCCTCCATAGTTGGATCTCTCTATCTAAAAATATTAGTTTTATGTTTAACAAGTATAATCTTAATTTTAGGAGCAAAATGAAAATCCATTTAATCTCTTTAAATAACCTCTTTTTAATATTTATTACTTTAATACTAGTAAATCAAGCTTCTTACAGTCAGCAAAGTCAGGATCTAGAAGAAGTAGTAGTTGTTGGCGAGATCGTCGGTGAGCTGAACCTCCTCGGATCCTCCGATGCCGGCAGTAGACTGGGCTTATCACTTCTCGAGACGCCTGCCACAGTGGAGGTTCTCGATAGATCAACGATACAGGCTCGTGGCTATAAAAAGGTTACGGATGCTGTTCAAAGCTTACCAGGCGTTGTCTCGGGAGAATCTCCGGCCGCTCCGTCGACATTCTCAATACGAGGATTTACAAGGTCCCAGATAACAATATTGAGAGACGGAATTTGGGTTGGTCCAGCGAATATGGTTATGAGACCTCAGAATACCTTTA